>Ga0180009_10000035_pt1 | contig 246240 bp, 218 predicted proteins | sample OS_PC_MetaG_FD_123537 | JGI IMG/M metagenome (GOLD analysis project Ga0180009, IMG submission 123537) | Groundwater microbial communities from the Aspo Hard Rock Laboratory (HRL) deep subsurface site, Sweden - OS_PC_MetaG | ecosystem: Environmental > Aquatic > Deep subsurface > Groundwater...
CACCGGTGCCTGCTGCCACCCGAAGATTTCCTATGTGAACGAGAGCGGTGTGTTCCCGGTTCAATGCCTGGACAAGTTGACAGAGTATAAATGTAAACTGCTCCAGGGCAGCTGGTATCAGGAACAGACGTGTGAAGAAATCGACGGATCTGTTTGTCCGCCTTACGGTGCCTGTTGTTATAAAGATGCCGAGGGCATTATAAAATGTGCAAACTGGATGCTGGAAAGCAATTGCAAAAAATTAGGTGGAAAATTCTCATCAAATCGGCAGTGTTCTGATCTGAGTTCGGCAGAATGCCAGGTAACGCCCATAGCATTAGGGGCCTGTTGCCTGAGCACCATCTCCACTGATCCTTCTGTTGTGCCGGTAAGGTGTGTGGATGCAAGAAGTCAGGCCCAGTGCAAGTCGATGGGCGGTTCCTGGTTTGATGGAGAGAACTGTGAGATGTTAGGCAGACGATGCCCGGCGCTTGACCCCGTAATTAAATAATGTATGTCCTTGTTATTCAGCGGTCTGATGTCCGCTGAATAACAAGTTGCAGAATCTGCTCAACAATCAGCCGGGCTGATTGAGGTTCAGCATGTTGCAGAATATTGTTTTTCAATTGTTCAAGCGTTAATGGGGAATTTATCAATTCCATGATACGTGCTGCTGCCTGTCGGGAAGGAATGCCCGGGTCCAACAGAATGCAGGCGTTTTTATCATGCAGATCCTGAGCATTTTTCAGCTGGTGATTTTCTGTGACATCGGGATCCGGGATAATCACAGCAGGTTTTCCAAGCAGTGCCAATTCAGAGAGACTGACTGCTCCGGCTGAAGAAATCACAAGGTCGGCCACGGCATATGCACAGCCCATCCTGTCAATATAGGGCAGTATGGTGCAGTTTTCAGGCAGGTGAGTACCTGTTGCCGCGCGAATACGTTTTTCATCCCGTTCCCCGGTTTGCCAGAGCAGATGACCGATACTGCCGGCAAGACGATCCAGATTTTCCAGAACCATATTGTTAATGGTGATTGACCCGGTGCTGCCGCCGGTGATCAACACTGTTCTGGTGTCTGGTGGAATGCCAAATAATGAGCAGCTTCCTTTTCGGTCAGACGCTTCCTGTAACAGACTGCTTCGCATCGGGGTACCGGTGTTCACGATTTTATCTTGGGGGAAAAAGGCGTCCATCCCCGCCTTTGAAACACAGATACGATGCGCTAATTTTGCAAGAATGGTGTTTGCCAGACCCGGCTGCGCATTGGGTTCAAGCAGCAGTGTGGGTATTTTTTTCAACCATGCTGCATAAATGACAGGCACACTGGGAAATGCCCCCACACCCATCACTGCATGTGGGCGGTATTGCTGCAGAATGTGCAATGTCTGAAAAAAGCTTTTGAAAAGTCTCCAGGGAAGTCCCAGATTTCCAAATAAACTTTTCCGGTCATAGGGGGCCATTGAGAGAGAATGGGTGGTGTATTCTGCACCAATACTTTTTTTCATATCAATGCGGCCTGCTGCCCCCACATAAATGGATTCAGATCCCGGAACGATTTTGGCCAGCATCTCGGCTACGGCCAGGGCAGGGTAGAGATGGCCGCCGGTTTCTCCTCCGGTTAAAAGCAGGCGAATGGTTTTTTTATTTTGCATGACCTGTTTCTGCCGGAATAACAGCACCCGGTGGCAGGCGGGTGAGAATAGGATTGACCCGGTAGATGCGGGCATACGGAAAACGGTCAACTATCAGTTCAAAATAGGGCTCAAAATTCTGGGGCTCAGCGATAAGCATCTGCACCATCATGGTCTGATAGGCTGTATCATCCATCAGAAATGTAACCCCGTCAGCCGGTCGTACAACAGCATGCCGGCCATTTTTCTGCGGCCAGGTAAAATGCTTTCTTTGATCGTCTGTAATCACATCTTTTGAGCTCAGGGGATAGGTCCTGTCTTTGACTTTCATAATGCCGGTCTCCATATCAACCGTGGATCGTTCCCGGATCATCATGACATATCCCGGGCCGGAATTGCCTTTCACAAAGTCCCAGGTGCCGTATGACAGAACAGTATGCGCCCTTTGCAGACCTTCCCAGGTGAACAGCAGATACTGTTCCGGCAGATCGTGGGACCAGGCAGCTTTCGGCCGTTTAAGTTCCTGCAGGAAAACACGGATGTCTGCTGGCGGCATGTTCTGTATCAGGCCCGGAAACGGATTCCGATACAAGGGCGTCCGTGATCCCTGGTCTGCTGCCGGACCTGCGGATTGCTGCAACTGCACACAGCGCACGATCATTTGATAGGCAGTGAGTGGAGAGGGGGCAGTGTGTACATAGGCCACAGGAAAAATTTCCTCGGCTGAGTTGTGATAGCCATCAACAAGGGTCATCCGCTCACCAAAATATTGTACCTCATACCCTTTATCCCACCAGACCCATATCTGCGCATCCGGCGCTGATTGCTGTTTGAGCTCAAGCAGGGCACTGACAAGGGGTTCAGAGATAACCGGCTCCGGATCAACAGCATTCGCAGTCCTGACAAGAGGCCAGCATACGGCAATGACCAGTCCAAGCTGGATGCTTATGGAGACCCAGCGCGGCATATGCACAGTGCGCGACAACAGTGCGGTTCCGCAGGCCAGACCGATTCCCAGTACTGCCCCGCCATATAGTGTAAACCGGATACCCAGCCAGAGGCTTCCCAGACCAAGTGCAAGCAGGGGGAGCAGAATCAGGGCGCCGGGATGCTTCCACAGAATGATGCCCATTCCTGCAATGCCGGCAATGAAAAGGGGCCAGTTGCCGGCTGTAAAAAAAACAGCACTGTCAAGGCTGACAGGCCAGGCCTCGGGAACGGTATTGATGATCGGCGGTAATGCAGCTGTCGCAGCGCTGTCAATCATCCTGCCATAACGGCTGAGGTGAAACCAGATATCAGAGGCTTTTGCACCAAAATCGGAAAGTCCCAACCAGGCGGCCAATAAAAATAAAAGCAATACACCACCTGATTTTTTGTCGGCAAACAGGTCCGGCCGAAACCAGATGAAAATCACCACCCCGGCTGCAAGGACAGTTCCCTGCCAGAGCCCTTCACCCATAAGACACACAATAAGAATGCCAGCGGCAATCAGCAGGCGGAATCCGGTCTTTGAAAGAAGTATTCCAGCCATCAAGGCTGTTAGAATAATGCTCAGACCCACTGGCTCGCCGCTGGGATAAAAGGCAATATAGCAGCGGTACAGGAGTCCCAGCAGGAATGCCTGAAACAGGATAATCGCGGGTGAGGGCGCATATCCTTTGCCCCGGGGTGGCGGTGCCAGGGATTCAATCCACATGATCAGTCCCGCGGCCAGGCACAGAGGAAAGAACAGCGTAATCAGATCAGTATCAAGACAGGCAATGCGGGTACGAATGAAATATCCTATGGACGAGCCTGCCATGATACCGGCAACGAGACCGGCTTCTGGAATTCTCCACCAGAAAGCAAGCAGGCAGGCCGGAATTGCAGCAAGGGGTGCCAGCACGGCAGGGAGCCAGAACCCGATACGGTCAAGCGGAATGTGGGTTGTCTCATGCAATATGCGGATGCATGTGGAAAATAGAGTGGTGCTGTGCTGATTGATACGCTTGGCACCGGCCAGCCAGCCGTAGCCGTCATGTTTTGAAAGGAGCACCTCGTCGGCAACCATCAGTCCGGGCCGTTTCCAGTCAGGCATCTCCCACAATCTGATGCCCGTCCCGACAGAAAGGGTTACCAACAAAAGCGTAAGCCATGCGAACGATTTCAACAATGAAAAAGAACCGGCCGACACATTCACAGATTTAATGGAATTCAACCCATTTGACAGAATTTTAACCAGTGATTTTACCATGGCAGGTTATATCACAAAAACAAAAGAAATCACAAGTTTCAAAAGACATAAAGTCCAAACAAATTACCGAGATAGCCTTACTGATTATTTATGGTGTTCATGTCTGTTTTACCATGATAAACAACTATAAAAATCATGTTCCAGGGCATCTTGTAAAAGCTGTTCTGATTTTGTATAAACACAGAGGCGACATATTCGTTACTGCTTTAAATAAACCGAAAGCAAGTGTTTAATCCGGCTCTCCGGGAGTCGGGTGTTGATAATTATTAAAACCAGAAGAGGCAATCCTTATGAAAAAAAAATTAATTATTATTGTTGCGGCAATTGCATTGACAGTTATGTGCTACGGGCCTGTTTGCGCCAAAATCGAATGGCGGGTTATGGACGGTATCCAGTTGGATGACACACCTGTTGGTATTGCCATTTCAATAGACGGAGCCACGATTTATGTTCTGTGCCGTGGAAGTATAAAAGTCTATTCAATGCCCAAAAAAGAGCTGGTTGAAAGTATTCCCCTGCAGGAGGAATATTCTCAGATTACCATCGGGCCCAATGAGGAAACCCTGCTTTTGACCGATGCAGGAAATAAGAAAATCTCCATTGTTGAAGTAACGCCGGTTTTTGACATAAAAATCGGCCATTCCCAGGTGATCGGGAAGGCAGATGCAAAGGTGAGCATTTTTATTTTTTCAGATTATCAGTGTCCGTATTGCACCAGAATTTATCCAACCCTTGAGCGGTTGCTCGAGAAATATCCAGACCAGGTCAATCTTGTAAACAAGCATTATCCCCTGCAAAGCCATAAATTTGCCATGACAGCGGCCATCGCATCCATTGCTGCAGCCAGACAGGGAAAGTTTCCCGAGGTGTCCAGGACTCTTTATAAAGAATACAGCCGGTTAAGCGATGAAAAAATCAGGGAAATCGTCGTAAATGCAGGACTTGATATGGAGCGGTTTGATGATGATATAAAGGACCCATTGATTATAAGCCAGATCAATTCCGATGTTCAGATGGCAGAAATGATGAAAATCAGGGGTGTTCCATCCATCTATATCGGCGGCAGATTCATTAAAGACCATTCTCTTAAAGGGATGTCGGAAGCGATTGAAAAAGAGTTGAATAAAAAATAGGCAGAAAATCGGTAAAAAAATACCTTTATATCTGATTATCATCAGAATATGAAAGCTCACCTTTTTTTAAACACAGGACAACGTATTGAAACGTTGTCCTGTGTTTAAGATACTGTTTTCGAGTAAAACAGCTATTGTTTTTCCCGCCGTATACCCAGTAGTGCAAAAAGCCCGCCGCACAGAAGAAGTATTGATGACGGCACTGGAACAGCAGTTCCGACATCAATGGAGGGGCTTGATAAGCCGAAAGCCAGATTGCCTAATGCTTTCGAATATTCGACACCATTAACATTATATATAAAATCAAGATCTTCCAAATTCCATCGCAAATCAACAAAACTATTTTTAGTTGCTCCTGGAAGAACATCAAAAGTTAAAGTTCCCAGTGATTCTATTGTTCCAGCAGATACTTTTATTGCTGAAAAAGTAATCGCGTAAAAATTGGACAGAATTCCAGGAGAAGAATTTACTATTGTGCCCAACCCACCAGTGAACATTCCTGTTAAAGGTGTATTCGTATAATCAACAAAAACAAGTTCTGATGAATCATAGGAAAAACCCAATGAATACGCATTTAAAAGTACATCTTCATTTGTTTGAAATACAATATTAAAAATACCTTCGTTCCCAGAGTCCTGAATATCAAAGGAAAATGCTGCCTGCGCAGTATTTGTAAACAAAAGACTTACAATGGCTATTAATAAAATAATCTGTTTTTTCATGAAAAGTTCCTTTAAGTTATGTATCAAAAAAATTAAGGGCATGTTTTGCCCCAGTTTGCCTGAATAATATAAAAATCTGACATATTGACACGATTGTCTCCATTCAAATCAGCGATGTTCTCACCTGTCCGCCCCCAGTTTGCTTGCATGATATAAAAATCTGACATATTGACACGATTGTCACCATTCAAGTCCCCATTAAGAATACACTCCTGGGTAATAGCGGAAGACAAAAAATTAATCCGGTCTGTTCCGTCAAGCACATCGCCGACATTGGTTACAAAATTTGCATACGTTCCTGCTTTCCCCAGTTCAAGGGAAACTTCTGGAATGCTTTCAGAAATTCTGTCAAAAACAACCGTTGCCAGAAGAACTTTCGGACCAGAAACGCCTGCTGTTGGCTCTAATATATCAATTTTCCCGCCGACGATGATCACTTCTCCGTCTGTTGATGTATCCGGGGCGGTATTGGGGGTTGGCAAAGGCGCTTCGGGTGAACCAAAATACCAGTCTGTATCATTTTCGGTTACTGTTGGATTGGTCAGATCTGCTGGCGAGTAAATTAATTTCACACCATAGCTGACAATGGGGTCTGCATCCCCATTTGTAAGATCAGTTGTATCAACAAAAATTGTTACGGTAAGCTGGGTGTCTGTATATGTGCCTTCTGCAATAACATTCACATCTGCATAGGCATAAGCAGATACCAATAAAAATAGAAATACTGTTCCCACAAACCATCTAAACTTATTTATAGCCATGACATGATCCTTTACACGTTCAAGATTAAAATATGAATTACTGCTCAATTTAACATATCCTTGTATTTCATTTTGAACTTTTAGAGCAATATTTATGCCTGATTGAAAATTTTATCAATTCTGCACAATGATTATATTTTTTTTCATGATTAAAATGCATATTTAGCTAATAAAAATGAATGGTTATAAAATTACCCTAAAGCAAATTAGATGACAGAGAAATCGGTATGCGCCGAACTTGTTGTTTAGCCCTGTTTTTTTTATGAATTTATTTTCATAAATTGGGCATTTTTTTTACCAATATAATTACATCTGTTCCTGATGGAACAAATTTTTATCCTGTTTACTTATGAATTTTGAAGGATAATTGCTGATTATTTTTTATTCGGGTTCTGGATTCCCAGTTTTTTCATGCGCGAATACAGGGTACTGTGGTGCAGTCCCAGAAGATTTGCAGCACCTGTGGTGCCGTAAATTTTCCAGTTTGTTTTTTCCAGCGTGTCAAAGATAAATCGGCGCTCCATTTCTTCAAGGGTGATCTGCCCCGGGATGGGGCTTGCCGGGCTGGCCGCATCAGAGGTGTCAAGGCTCAGTTCAGGGATGGTGAAAGGGTCGCGCGTGTTAAGGATAACCCCTCTTTCAATGACATTTTCAAGTTCCCGGACATTTCCGGGCCAGTGATAGCTTAAAAGCTTTTCCATTTCTTTTTCTGCAATGCCTTTAAAGGATTTATTCATTCTGTCGGAATGTTTTTTCAGAAAATACACGGCAAGGGGAGAAACATCTTTCATTCTTTCTCTCAAGGGCGGAACATGAATGGGAAACACATTGAGACGGTAAAACAGATCCTGCCGGAATTGACCCTGGGCAACCGCTTTTTCAAGGTTGCGGTTGGTGGCGGTCAGCAGTCGGAAATCCGAACTGATGGTCTCACTTGATCCCACCCGTTCAAATTTCCGGGTCTGCAGCACCCGCAGCAGACGGATCTGGATATCCATGGAAATATCACCGATTTCATCCAGAAAAAGTGTTCCGGTATCTGCCAGTTCAAAACGTCCGATCCGTCTTTTGGCAGCACCGGTAAATGATCCTTTTTCATGTCCGAACAGTTCGGAAGCGATCAGGCTTTCTGGAAAGGCGCTGCAGTTGACCCGGATAAATGGTTTGTCTCTTCTTCTGCTCTGCTGGTGAATGGCCCGGGCCACCATTTCTTTGCCCACCCCGGTTTCCCCCAGTATCAATACAGTGGCTTCTGTATCTGCCACCCGTTTTACCAGGGTCAGGACTTTTTTGATTTCCGGGCTTGCAGCCACAAAATCTTCAAAATGAAGATGCTCAAGCTGCTGTTCTTCCAGGTAATTTTTTTCTTCAAAAAGCCGCTGGTTCAGGGCTTTTATTTTTTCATACGCCTGGGCATTATCCAGCGCAATGGCAGCAAAAGCGGCAAAATAGGACAGAATTTTTAAATCCTGTCTTTTGAATGTGCTCTGGAAAAGCCGGTTGTCGTGGTACAGCACACCGATGGCTTTGCCACGCCGTAACAGCGGTACACAGATTCTTGATTTGATGCTGTCGTCATTCTGAAAACTGTTGTTGCCTGTGGCGGAATCCAAAGATGTTGAGTCCAGATATTCCTTGCAGTTCTGTGCAGATTTAAGAATCATCTGCCTGGACATCTCAAATCCTGGTTTTTCCATGTCTTCTTCTGACAGATTTTTGGCGCCTAAAAGTTCAATATCCTGAGCTCCGGATGTATCAGGATACAGGAAAATTGCGCCGCGCTCGGCCTGGGTGATCCGGATGATGATGGATAAAATTCTCTGGGCCACGATTTTGATATCTTTAATTTCCACAACTTCAGGCCCGAAACTGAGTATTTCCTCCACCAGATTTTCTTTGATCTGTATATTTCCCAGCAAATGCCCCAGATCATCTGCCACCTGTCTGTTTCCGTAGTTCTGATAGATTTTTGCCGCATCCTTGATATGTTTCCGGGCGCCTGCAAGGTTACCATGGGTATAATAATACCGGGCCAGGGCCTCTTTGGTTCTGGCAATCTCAAATTGACCACCGGATTTTTCCAGCAGGGAAAGAGAGGTTTTAAAACTGTTCAAGATAGTTTCAGGAGCGTCGTTTTTGTCTTCCTGCATGCAGGCAAGATAGCGATAGGCAATTCCCTGATAATAAATATTGCCGATATCAATGGCCATCTTGATTTCGTGTTCCAGGGATAATCCGGGGACAGGCGGATAGGTTTTACGTTCCATTGCAAGGCAGAATTCAAAAAGCTGGCCCCGGCTGGTAAAAGAATAGGTGCTTCGTTCTTTCATGGCCAGTTTTAAATATTCGCTGGATCTTTGATTGTCATTTTTTTCAAAATAAATGCGGGCCTGCAAAAGATTGGCAAAGCTTCGGGTGATGCTGTCCATTTTGGTTGCGGAGTTAAAGGTTTCCTGTATCTGGAGACCGGCATTTTCAAGATCATTTTTCATGATCAGGGCAAAGGCAATGTAAACCGATGCACGGTTCAGGGCATCATGGTCGTTCAAGGCAATGGCATCATCCCGAAGCTGATTGAGTTTTCCTAAAGACTGGGGAATCTGTCCGATATAGGCATAACAAAAACCCAGCAGAATGCCCATCTTCAGCGACAGCCGGTATTCGGGCGGTTTTCTGGAAGAGCCGGATTCAATGGATTCATATTTTTGAACCGCTTTTTCAAACAGGCCTGAATAGCAGTAGTGAACCAGGCTGCAGGCGTCCAGCGTTCTTTCGACAGCAGGATCATTGAGCGTTCTTGCGATTTTCCGGCCCTTGAAAAAATACTGCTGTGCAGACCGGTATTGAATCAGTTCATATTGAACTGCCGCAATATGCAAAAGTAAAATGGACTGCAAAGACCTGTCGTTGATATGCTGGGCCCGGGCAAGGGCTTTTTTTAAAAGTGACAGTACAACGTTCGGTATATTGATGGACAGTCTGTCCTTGGAATACCCGATGACGGTTTTGATAAACAGTGTGTCTTCTGCCCGCCCGCGCCTGTCCTCAAGGTCTGAAATCGCTTTTTTATAACATTCCAGTGCGTCTTCGGACCTGGCGTTTTGTCTGTACCGGTCACCGGCATCCAGCAGTATCCTGCATCCTTCAAGGTCGTTGGAAACATGGAGAAGCTGGCCCGCAGCAGCCAGAATGGCCTGTTCATTGTCCGGGGCCTCATTGATCATCAGCTGTGCAATCTGCCTGTGAAGATCCTGACGCTGTGGCTCGGAAATCATGTTTTGCAATTGTTTTTTGATCTTTTGATCCTTAAAGGAGAAAATGCCCAGATCGTTTTTCTGAAGGATGTCTTCTGCAACCGCATTTTCAAAACTGGTGAGAATGAGGGTGGCTTTTGCATGGGAAAGATCCTGAATCCAGTCTATGGAAAATTGATTATCAAACAGTGAAGCCAGCGCCAGCGTCTGTTTTTCTGAACTGCTGGCTTCAAATTCGGTGGGTGATGGTTTCATATAATATGGATAACTGCTGGTGTCTGAATAGTCAATATAAATATTGATATTTCAATATTTATTGTTATCTAAATGGATTTTTCAACCTTAATTTTATCGCAAGATTTTATAACTTATTTAAATAATTATAAATAAGTTATTTAAATGTCAATGGCATATAAATTGCAAAATACACAGCAACACACGTTTTACAGCCATGGAGACCGTATAATATGTTCAGAATCAGAGAATCCTTTCCCGATGCAGATACCGTATATTTATGGTTTGACGGCCGTCTGTCCGAGGATGTTCTGGATACAGCACAGGAGCTTGTTCAGCGGTACATCAGCGAAGAAAAAAAAATTATAATTAATTTATCCAACCTGATTCATGTGGGATGGGCAGGTAAACATTTTTTCAGCCAGATCAGAGACCAGGTGGTGCTTGAGGACCAGCCTGAGTATATGAAAAATTTGATCTGATGAAGCGTGAATACAAAATATGGGTTAATTTTTTAAGGAGAAAACAGTGGGATCAAAATTTGTCAGTGAACGGAATTTAAGTTTTTTATTGTATGAAGTCTTTAACGCGGAAGGTCTGACCGAGTATGAAAGATATCAGGATCAGAACCGGAAAATGTACGACATGGTCATCAAGGCGGCCGTCAAGCTAGGTAAGGATCTGCTGTTCCCGATATTTGAGGAAATGGACCGCAAGCCCCCGGAATATGTTGACGGGCAGATAAAAGTACATCCTGAAATGAAAAACATACTGGCCCAATTTGCAGAAGGCGGATGGATCGTTCCCAACTGGCCTGTGGAAAAAGGCGGAGAGGGTCTGCCGCATATGATTGCCACTGTGAGCCAGTTTATTTTTAATTCAGCAAATATGTCGGCAACCGCTTATATCGGGTTGACATCAGGAGCGGCCCATCTGATTGAATCCTTTGGTGATGAAAAAATGAAGCACAGGTATCTTCCTGATATGCTGGCAGGCAAATGGCAGGGAACCATGGCTTTGACAGAACCTGAGGCCGGTTCTTCCCTGGGTGATTTGACAACCACAGGGTATCCGACGGATAAAGGGCACTACCTGATCAAGGGGCAGAAAATTTTTATTTCCGCCGGAGATAACGATGCAACCGAAAATGTGATTCATCTGATGATTGGGCGGATTGAAGGTGCGCCTGCCGGTGCAAAAGGAATATCTTTGTTTATTGTTCCCAAAAAACGGATCAATGAAAATGGTGAACTGATTCCCAATGATCTGGCCTGTTCCGGCGCATACCATAAAATGGGATATAAGGGCACACCCATTGCCCAGCTGAGCATGGGAGACAATAATGACTGTCACGGCTGGCTGGTTGGCGAGCCCAATAAGGGACTGATGTATATGTTCCAAATGATGAATGAAGCAAGAATTATGGTGGGCATGCAGGCCACAGCCCTTGCAGAAGCGGCCTATTATGCATCTTTGGAATATACCCGCACCCGGTGTCAGGGCAGAAAAGTCACTGAAAAAGATATTTCCAAACCACAGGTTCCCATTATTGAACATGCAGATATCAAGCGGATGCTTCTTCACCAGCGGGCCATTACAGAAGGCGCCATCTGTTTGATGATTCAGGGTACAAAATATATGGACCTTGAAGCGGTTTCCAGCAAGGAAGATAAAGCAAAATACACCCTGCTGCTGGACGTGCTGACACCCATCATGAAAACCTATCCGTCTGAAATGGCGATCTGGTCCATCAGTTCCGGCGTTCAGACTCTGGGGGGGTCCGGATACTGTGATGATTATCCGCTGGAACAGTATTTCCGGGATTGCAGAATCCATCCGATCCATGAAGGCACCACCGGTGTTCAGGGAATGGACCTTCTGGGCAGAAAAGTCACCATGCTGAACGGCAAGGGGTTTGAGCTGGTGATAGATGAAATTGAAAGCGGCATTGCACAGGCCAGTCAATTTGAGGCACTGAATCCCTTTGCCAGTGAACTGACCCGGCAGGTTTCCCAGCTTCGGGAAACCACAAGTTTCCTCAAGGCCCTTGCCGTCAAAGGGGATGCTGAAAAATTCCTGGCAGATGCCACCTTGTATCTGGAGTATTTCGGCATCATTGTGATTGCCTGGCAGTGGCTGCTTCAGGGGGTTGCGGTTCAGCAGGCCCTGTCCGACAAACCAAAGAAAAAAGATATGGATTTTTATACAGGCAAGATGTTTACCCTGCGCTATTTTTATGCGTATGAACTGCCCAAAACAATGGCGCTTCAGGCCAGACTGACCAGTGAAGATTTTATAACCGTAGAAATGCAGGCAGCTTATTTTAATGACTGATACAGTGTATTTACACCCGATACTCATAGAGTTCACAACCATATAAAGGAGAGAAAAACATGGCTCAACAATTAACCGATAGAAGAGATGTGGAGTTTGTACTTTGGGAACAGCTGGAGCTTGAAGAAGATGTGCTGCAGAATGAAAAATTTGCCGAATTCAATAAGAAAACCTGTGAGATGATTCTTAAAGAAGCCCGGAATCTTGCCATAAAAGAAGTGCTGCCCACCATGAAGGACGGCGATGAAATCGGCGTTGAACTGATGGATAATTATGAAGTCAAAACTCCGGATTCATACAAACGTCCGTTTGAACTGATCAAGGAAGGAGAATGGCAGAACCTGAGAATCCCGCCTGAAATGGGAGGACAGGGCGCACCCCAGTGTGTCGGCGCTGCAGTTTCTGAACTTTTCATGGCTGCCAACTGGTCTTTGATCAATTATGCCACCATGGGGGCAGGTACCGCTGCAATGATTCAGGGTTACGGCACCCAGGAACAAAAAGACATGTATGTTCCCAAGCTGATTTCTGCTGACTGGGGCGGCACCATGCTTTTGACAGAACCGGATGCAGGTTCTGATGTCGGGGCCCTGACCACTACAGCCGTAAAAAATGATGATGGAACCTATTCTCTTACCGGTACCAAGATTTTTATCACCAATGGTGAATTTGATCTGGTGGAAAATATCATTCATCCGGTACTGGCCAGAATTGAAGGTGATCCCGGCGGAACAAAAGGAATCTCCATTTTTATTGTTCCCAAGTATTTTGTTAATAAAGACGGATCTCTGGGCGACAGAAACGATATTCTGTGTACCGGTCTTGAAGAAAAACACGGTATCCACGGCTCTGCCACTGCCACTTTGACCATGGGTTCCAAGGGCAAATGTATCGGATGGCTGCTCGGTGAGCAGATGGAAGGCATGAAAATCATGTTCAACATGATGAACGGCGCCCGTCTGGGATCCGGTCTTAAAGGGCTTTCCTATGCATCTGCGGCCTATCTTCTGGCGCTGAACTATGCCAGAGAAAGAGTCCAGGGAAGAGATATCATGGATCATGCCAACCGGGACGCCAAGCCGGTCACCATTATCAATCATCCGGATGTCCGGCGCAACCTGCTCTGGATGAAATCCTATGTCGGCGGCATGAGAAGCTTTTTCCTGTATACAACCAAAATTGTCGAACAGGCCCACATGAATCCGGATGCTGAGGATGCCAAACTTAAAGAAGCTGTATATGATCTGATGCTGCCGGTCATTAAAGACTATCTGGCAACAAAGGGTCATGAGGTGTGTCATCAGTCCATACAGGTACTGGGCGGAGCAGGATATACAAAAGATTATCTGCCGGAACAGTATGCCCGTGACTGCCGGATCACATCCATCTATGAAGGCACATCCGGTATTCAGGCGCAGGATCTTCTGGGCAGAAAGATCGGTGCATTAAAAGGTGCGGCTTTCGGACAGTTTGTCATGGATATTCATAAAACCGTAAACCAGGCAAAAGAATTTGAAAATCTGGTGCCGCTGGCTGAAAAAGTTGAAAAAGCAGCCAATTATATGGGCAAGGTTGCCATGGATCTGGGCAAGATGGCAAGATCTGAAAAAGTTAAAGTGGCATTTGCGCATTCTCTGCCGTTTTTGACTGCCATGGGGGATGTGATCATGGCATGGATGAACCTGTGGAGAGCAACAACTGCTTCAAAAAAACTGGCTGACAAATGCAAGGCCAAGGATGCCACCTTCTATAATGGTGAAATCAAGACAGCCCGCTTTTTTATCCAGACTGAACTTTGTGTCACCATGGGCAAACTTGCGTCCATTGAAGGCGCCTGTGATGCTGCCATTGAAATGGAAGATGCTGAATACGGCAGTCTCTGATCTTTCAGTGAGTTTAACGGCTTGAAAACTTCAGTGTCCGGTGGTAAACTGCCGGGCACTGAATGAAAATTATTTGTTTATACCCGTTAATATTTTGAGACTGGAGGATTAAATGTCCACATACAGTGTTTCCATTGTAAAATATCAAACTCCTTTAGAGTCTGTCCGCAAGGCTGTAGAGCTTGCAGGCGGACTTCCCAAACTTTCGCCAGCTGCAAAAGTTGTCATCAAACCCAATATTGTCATGTGGAATCGTCATGTACCATTTCCCAAATGGGGTGTTATTACGACCACACGGGTGATTGAAGATATGGTGATCCTTCTCAGGGAAAAGGGCGTTCAGGACATTACCATTATCGAGGGCGTTGTGGTGGCTGATCCCAAAGACAAGGAAACACCTCGGCATGCATTTGAAACCCTGGGGTACGGCCAGCTGAATAAAAAATACGGTGTCAAGGCAGTCAATGTATTTGATCAGCCGTTCAGAAAAGTCCAGGTGGATGAAGAACTGAGCTTGAATTTCAGCGAAGTGGTTCTGGATGCTGATTTCCTGGTGAATATTCCGGTCCTGAAAACCCATACCCAGACAGTCGCCAGCATGGGAATTAAAAATTTAAAAGGTCTGATTGATATTCCTTCCCGAAAAAAATGTCATGCTGCCAATCTGGTTAAAAACCTGCATTATATGGTCTCTAAACTGGCAGATCCCATGCCCCCCATGTTCACGATCACAGACGGTATTTTCACCAATGAACGCGGACCTGGTCTGGGAGGTCGCGCCCACAGAAAAGATATTCTGATCGCGTCAAATAATGTATTGTCAGCTGATCTTGTGGGCGCAAATGTTCTGGGCTGGTCACCCGATGATGTTCCGCATCTTGTACATGCAGCAAAATCGCAAGGCCGCCTGACTGACCTGTCAGACATTACAGTTGTCGGTGAAAAAATTGAAGATGTGGCCTGTCGTCATGAATATGATTTTCCATATCTGCAGAATGAAGAAACCGGCGCATGGCTGCCGGAACCCATGGCAAAATTTGGCATGTCCGGTTTGTCATACCGTAAATACGATCTGACCATGTGCACCTATTGTTCTCCCACCAATGGCATCATTATTGGGGCCCTGGTGTCAGCATTCAAAGGAAAACCCTTTGATGACATCGAAATTTTAACCGGCAAAGCCATGACACCGACAAAGGGAAAGAAAAAAACAATTCTGGTGGGCAAATGTATGGTAAAAGCCCATAAAGATAATCCGGATATTAATGAGATGATTCCGATTAACGGATGCCCGGCAAAAATTGAAAATATAAAAGAAGCTCTGGCAAAAGCCGGTATCCATCCGGACCCTGCGGTTTTTGAAAAAGCGCACCTGCATGCAGGCAGTTTCATGAGATATTATAAAGATAAACCCGAATTTGACGAAACCTTTTTTCAGGCTACACAGGAGATATAAACACATGGTTGATCCGATTATCAGTCCCATAAAAATAAACACACTGGAAATTAAAAACCGGATTTTTCTTCCGGCAATGCACATGAATATGGCCGTGGATTATGAAGTGACCCAGCCTTTGATTGATTTTTATGCGCAACGGGCAAAAGGCGGGGCTGGAATGATCGTGGTGGGATTTGCCACCATTGATAAACTGTCCAGCGGCACCTCCAATATCGGTGCGCACAAGGATGAATTTATCCCGGGTCTCAAACGTCTTGCCGATGCCATCAAGGATAACGGTGCAAGAGCCGCTGTCCAGATCAATCATGCCGGAAAAAACAGTTTTTCATTCATGATCGGCGAACAGGCGGTTTCCGCTTCTGCCGTTCCGTCCCGCATGACCCGGGAAACCCCCAGAGAACTGACCGAAGCTGAAATCTGGGAAACCATTGACAGTTTTGCCGCAGCTGCGGTCCGGGTTCAGAAAGCCGGATATGATGCAGTTGAAATCCTGGCAGGGACCGGATATCTGATATCATCATTTTTATCTCCGGTGACCAATCAGAGAAAAGACAGCTGGGGCGGCAGTTTTGAAAACCGAATGCGTTTTGGCATTGAAATCATTAAAGCCATTCGCAAAGCCACGGGAGAAGACTACCCGATTATTGCCAGAATCAACGGCAATGATCTGATGAAAGGCGGCGTGGGCAGAAAAGATCTTCAGGTGTTTGCCCAGGAACTGGTCAAAGCAGGCGCGGATGCATTAAATATTAATGTGGGCTGGCATGAAGCCAGAATTCCCCAGATTGTCACCTTTGTGCCAAGAGGGGTGTTCGGCTATCTGTCCAAAGGGATCAAGGAGCTTGTGGATGTTCCCGTGATTGCAAGTCACAGGATTAATGATCCGGCTCTTGCTCGTGAAATGATTCAGGAGGGTCAGTGTGATATGGTGGCCATGGGCCGTCCTTTGATTGCAGATCCGGAACTGCCCAATAAAATCGCCGCAGGAAAGGAAAAAGAAATTATTCATTGCATTGCCTGCGCTCAAGGGTGCTTTGATCATCTGTTCGAGATGAAAACGGTTCAGTGCCTGTGCAATCCCAAAGCCGGGCGGGAAAAAGACACCGTGATTACCAGAACCGATTCTCCGAAAAAGGTGATGATCATCGGTGCTGGTGCGGCCGGGATGAGTGCGGCGCTTGCAGCAAAAGAAAAAGGGCATAATGTAACGGTTTACGAAAAAGAAAGCAAAGCCGGTGGTCAGCTGTATCTGGCAGCAGCCCCTCCGGGAAGAGAAGAATTTTCAGAGCTTGCAAAAGATCTGGCAACCCAGCTTCGGGTGAATGATATCAATATTGTGTATAACCAGACCGTGGACAAGGCATTGATTGAAAAAGAAAAACCGGATCATGTGATTCTGGCCACCGGTGCCCGGCCCATGGAAATCCCTATTCCCGGAAAAGACCGGCCCAATGTGGTTCAGGCCTGGGATGTGCTTCTGGATAAAGTGACCACCGGTAAAAGAGTGGTGGTGGTGGGCGGCGGCGCTGTCGGTGTTGAAACCGCACTGTTCCTTGCGGAAAAAGGCACCTTGAGTCCGGAAGCCCTCAAATTTTTGCTTATCAATGAGGTGGAAGACACAGACTATCTCAAACACCTTGCCATCAAAGGCTCCAAAGAAGTGATCATGCTGGAAATGCTGGACAAGATCGGCAAGGATATCGGCAAATCCACCCGATGGGTCATGATGGAGGATATGGCAAGATATAATGTCGTATCCCGCACTGCCACAAAGGTTCTGGAAATAACAGACAAAGGCGTGAGGGTGGAATACGGCGGAGAAAAAGAAGAAATTGCCGCAGACACCATTGTGCTTGCAACCGGCTCAGTTCCTGAGAATGGGCTGCAAAAGGATCTTGAACAACTGGGGATACCGTTCACGGTAACCGGGGATGCCAAACAGATCCGTCTTGCGTTTGATGCAGTTCACAATGGATTTGAAGCTGGCAGAAATATTTAGCAGCAATACCAATGGAAATGATATGACAGACAAGACCAGGACAATGGAAGAAAAATATAAACAGGTCTGTAAGATCATCCTGAATGCAGGCGGGACTCCGGTCCCGCTGAATGACACCCTGCTTGAAATTATCAAGCGGATCATTCTTGAAGATGAAGTGGATTTCATCATGGCGTTCAAGGATAAAAACTCCCAGACCATTGACCAGTTAAAAGCATCTTCGGGGTTGAATGAAGATCAGATTGTGAAGATCACAGACAAACTGGCCAGAAAAGGGGTGATTTTTAATCAGCCAAGTTCCAAAGGCTTAAAGATATATCGTCTGCTGCCCTTGATGAATGTGGGTGTATTTGAATACATGTTCATGAAAAAACTGGATTATACCCGGGAGAACAGGGAAATTGGCAGATTGTTTTCCAAACTGTTCAAGGAACAGAAAATGGAAATCCAGGAATCCTATGACAAAGTGCTGAGCACCATGGACAAACTTCCGGCTGTGGACAGAACCGTTCCCATCCGGGTAAACAAACCCACGGGCAATACAACAGTTATCCAGATCAACAAATCTTTTGAGCCCACAGAAGAAATACTGCAGACCCAGAATGTGGCAGATCTGATTGAAAAATTTGACGAGATTGCCGTGGGCCACTGTTTTTGCCGTCAGCACAGGGATGTGGTGGAAGAGTCCTGTAAGCAGACCGATCTTCGCGAATGCTGTTTTACGTTCGGAAAATCCGCCAGATTCACGTCTACTCAGGGGTTTATGCGGATGATTGATAAAAAAGAAGCCTTAAAAATTCTTTTAAAGGCTGAAGAGGACGGGCTTGTGCATAAAGCCTATCATCCGAATTTTGATGTGACCAAGGATGAAACTTCTGTGTGCAACTGCTGTAAATGCTGCTGCATCAATTCAGTGGTCAACCAGAAGGAGCCCATTATCAATGCAGCAGGTTTTCTGGCCCAGGTGGATCCGGATACCTGCATCGGCTGCGGTGAATGTGAAGATCATTGTTATTCGGATGCCATCACCCTGACAGAAGACAGCATTGCAGCCGTGGATGAAACCCGCTGTATCGGATGTGGTGCCTGTGCGCATCTGTGTCCTGTGGATGCCATCCGGCTGATTGAATCCAGGCGTATTGTCAGGATTGCACTGCCCAAACAATAAAACCATTTTTATCTGATCCGGCAGACGCTTTTCCAAAACAGTGTCTGCCGGATCACATGATTTTAAGAAGCCCCCCTCATTTTAAATTTTTGCTTTAATTCCTTCCGGCTTTAATAATTGACATGCCACGAAAAAATAACCATAATGGTTTCAAAATGGTTTTTAATTTGGAGGCGTTATGGCGACTATTACTTTGAAAAACATACCGGATGTCACGTATGAAACATTAAAACAGCTTGCGGCAGAAAATCATCGCAGTATTAACAGCGAGGTAATTTTTTTGATAGAAAAAGCCACGAAAAGCAAAATAATTGATGCAGATCAACATCTGGCTACTGCAAAAAAAATGCGTGAAAAAACCAGTGAATATTTTCTTGATGAAACCCGGCTGGATCAGATCCGAAATGAGGGAAGGCCATGATCGTTGTTGATACGAATGTTATCAGCTATTTTTATTTGAACAGTGAATATTCCGAACTGGCTGAAGAACTTTTTCTTAAAACATCTCAATGGTCAGCCCCGTTGCTTTGGAGAAGTGAATTCAGAAATGTACTGTCATTTTATATCCGGAAAGAAATTGTTTCAATATCCGATGCATTTCAGATTTTTGAGGCGGCGCAAACTCTTATGAATGGAGCAGAATATGAAGTAAATGCCTTGAAAGTTTTGAGATTATCTTATGAAAGCGGATGCTCAGCATATGATTGTGAATTTGTGAATTTGGCTCAAGATTTGAATGTTCCACTGGTAACTATGGACAAAAAAATACTCCGCAATTTTCCAGACTGGGCGGTTTCTATCCCCGAATATTTAAAACACTATTAAACGCATAACTTCGCCATATCAAAGGATGGTATTTTATAATATGTCTCCCGCGGCAATCGCTGAACAATCAGGGAAGTTTAAAACGCTGATTTTTTGTGTTCTACTGGCAGGGGTTTTAATTTCATGCTCTGCCTTGAATACAACATATAACATCACAAAAGGCACAATTGGCGCAACTTATGATACTGCAAAATTTGTTACAAAATTAGGGGTGGGAACATTAAAAATGTCCTATAAAATCGGGGCATTTACCTTTGATGTGATCACAGCACCTCTGGACTGGCCGATGACATCCGATATTGACACGATTGATGGGTTGTCGCCAAAAGAAGCAATCCGGCAGGGCAGAGTAAAAAATTCTCCGTATGTGGTAAAGGGAAAACATTATGTGCCGATGTCTGTTGAAAAGGCTGAAACGTATCAGGAGGTTGGAATTGCCTCATGGTATGGGAATGAAACCTTGCGTCAGAAAGACGGGCATATGACCGCCAACGGTGAAGCCTTTGATCCGGGAAAACCCACTGCTGCACATAAACTTTTGCCCTTGCCCATTCATGTAAAGGTAACTAACCTTGCAAATAACCGTTCCATAATTTTAAGGGTGAATGACCGGGGGCCTTTTCATGGAGATCGCATCATAGATTTGAGTGCGGGTGCTGCAAAAAAACTCGGGTTTTACGAGAAGGGAACTGCCCGGGTGAAAGTTGAAACTGTAGAGTTGTAAAAAAAAGTCCGGGCAATTGTTTTTTGCCCGGACTTTTTGTCTTTGATCAGTTTATATTAACTGTTTTGTTTGGCTTCTTCTTCTGCCCGCAGGATTTTCCTTAATATTTTCCCCACCGCAGATTTGGGCAGTTCGTTCCTGAATTCAACAACCTTGGGGACTTTATATACGGCCAGTTTTTCCTTGCAAAAATCAATCACCTCTTTTTCGGTCATGGTTTGTCCTTTTCTCAGAACAACATAGGCCTTGACGGTTTCACCGCGGTAGTCGTCTTTAATCCCCACGGCAACCGCCTCTTCAATTTTGGGATGCTGGAACAGAATTTCATCAATATCTCTTGGATAGATATTATATCCGCCGGCAATGATCATGTCTTTTTTACGGTCTACGATATACAGGTAACCGTCTTCATCCATCTTGGCCACATCCCCAGTGTAAAGCCAGCCATCTTTAAGTTCTTCAGCAGTTTTATCCGGATTTTCCCAGTATTCTTTCATGACAAAGGGCCCCTTGATAAGCATTTCGCCGGGTTCTCCAAGAGGGACTTCTGTTATGCCGTCGTCCACACTCACCAGCTTTATATCAATTCCCGGAAACGGGATACCAATGGAGCCTACTTTTTTTCTGCCAATGGCAGGATTTCCCACACCAAGGGAGGTGGTTTCACTCATGCCCCAGCCTTCACTGCATTTGAGTCCCAGGTCTTTGGCCTGTTCAATCAGTTCAACAGGGATAGGGGCGCCGCCGGAATTGAGCATGTCAATCTTTTTATCCAGCTGCAGTTCTTTGGCGCGCGGATGGTTTATAATGGCATTAATCATGGTGGGAACAGCAGGGAAAAAGGAAAGTTTCTCGATGGATGCCAGAAGATCCATGAACGGATCAAGCTCAAATTTGGGAACCAGATACATGGTGGAACAGTTGATCATGGACCAGTTCAGGCAGATGACATTACCGTACACATGGAAAAAGGGCAGAACACACATGGTGGTGCGTTCGGAATGAGGGGTATACTGTGTGGTGGCAGCGCCCCAGTGAACAGCCGAAAAAGCCGTGCTCACAATATTTGCATGGGTAAGAACAGCGCCCTTGGGGATACCGGTGGTGCCGCCGGTAAACTGGATCAGGGCCCGGTCTTCGGGTTCAATTTTCACTCTGGGTCGCTTCGGGTTTTTGCAGTTGGATAAGAGCGTATCAAAATGGAGCCAGGTATCATCCAGCTGCATGCTCTGGGGGGTGCTTTTGTCTCCGCCCATGGAGTCAAAAACCGATGCAGCAATGACATTGGGGATGTCCACATTTTTGCGAACCGCATTGATGGTGGCAACACCCATGTCAAATGTTAAAAAGGTATGAATCCGGGTCAGTTTGATCAGGGCAGTCAATTCGTCAACAGTGTACAGGGGGTTGAAATTAACCACGATGGCCCCAAGAGATAAAGACGCATAGAACATGACGATGTATTCAGGCATATTGGGAAGATGGATACCGACCCGGTCGCCTTTTTTGACACCCAGCTCCTGGAGCACGGTTGACATGGCAATGACTTTCTGTTTCATTTCATAATAGGTGATTGCATTGCCAAAATAAATGACAGCGGCCTTGTCCGGATACACATTGGCCGGGATCTCCAGAATTTCGTGGGCAGGGATTCTTGGGTGACGGTACTCGGTTAATACATTGTAGTCATAGTGCTGATGCCAGATACGTTCTTCCATGTCTTTTTGGTCTCCATAAAATTGCGGGTTAATATTCAGTATATTTTTCAATAATGGCTGTTCAAAACATGTTAAGAGTCCTGCCTGATCATTTTTTCCGGTATTAAGGCAGACCGGCTCCGGGGATATTCACCCGGACAGTTTCTATTTTTCCGCTTCTATATGTATTGCCGGATGTTGCAATAAACAGGGTGGTGCCGTCGTGCCCTCCCAGCATGCAGGCATAGGCATTGGTTTTTACAGGTATCGTATCTGTGATCCTGCCGCCTTGTTCCACCCGGTACACGCAGGCAGTGCCGGGACATGCGACCCATATCCCGCCCTCTGTATCCAGGCAGATGCCGTCCGGATGGATGGTGTCCGGCAGTTTTGCCCACATCTGCGGTGCACCAAGGCGGCCGTCGGATTTAATGTCAAAGGCGGTCAGACAATGGCCGAATGTCTGTCCCACAATCAGGGTTTTATCATCCGGTGTGATGACGGTTCCATTGGGAAACAACAGATTGTCGGCAACAACTTCCGGGGTTCCATCAAGGTTCACCATGATAATTTCCGCAGGCTTGATATGTGTTCTGTCACCTAAATCAAAACCGAAATTCCCGACATAGGCCCGGCCTTTTTTATCCACCACCATGTCATTGCAGTGATAGGTTGCCAGAGAATACATATCACAGACCATTTCAAGGGTCTGGCCGTCCCAGGACATCAGTCTTCGGTCCTGCATGGAAACAACCAGCAGGGTCCCGTCCGGCCGCCAGCCGATGCCGGAGCAGGGTCCGGGCATTTCCAGCACCATGGAGGTATTGCCTTGAAGATCAGTGCGAATGACGCGTCCGTCATTCATATCGGAAAAATAAAATATATTGTCATGCCATCTGGGACTTTCAGGAAAAAGAAGACCATCAACGAGTGTGCGGGTTTCAAAATCTGCCGGTAGAGAATTCATTGTAAATAAACCCCTTGATAATAGTGTGAACCGGTTAAAAATTTAAAAAACCTTAGCATAGGCGATATACAGATGTAAATACCATTTATTTTGTTATTGTAATTTAATCATCACATCAGTTATGGTAGGGGTCTGAACAGATAAATAAAGGAGTCTCATCAAATGGAAACACTGTTTGTCGTGGATGAAGAATTATGCAAAAAAGACGGGATATGTGCTGCAGAATGCCCTGTGATGGTCATTGATTTTTCAGATTCAAAAAAAGTTCCAATACCGGTTGAGGGTGCAGCCGATATCTGCATCAACTGCGGCCATTGTGTGGCGGTCTGCCCCCATGGTGCCCTGACCCACAGATTCCTGGCGCCACAGGACTGCCTGAATGTAAATAAAGACATGATGCTGGATGAGGCTGCCACCGAGCATTTTTTAAGATATCGCAGGTCTATCCGGTCTTATAAAAATAAACCCGTGGAAAATGAAAAGCTTGAAAAACTGATCCATATTTCTTCCTATGCGCCGTCCGGTCATAACAGTCAGCCGATTCACTGGCAGGTCATTAACGGAAGAAACACGGTTGAAAAACTTGCCGCCCATGTCATTGACTGGATGCAGAATGTGCTTGAAGAACATCCGGATATCGGGAAAATGATGCATTTTGATGCGATTATACAGATATGGGAATCCGGTACGGATCGTGTATTGAGAGGATGCCCGGCCCTGGTTCTTGCCAACGGCGGTACCCAGGATGTGTTTGCCGATGCGGCCTGCAAAATTGCATTGACCTATTTTGAACTGGCCGTACCTGCCCAGGGGCTGGGTTCGTGCTGGGCCGGATATTTTTCCCGGGCTGCAAATACCTGGCCGCCGCTGAAACAAGCTCTGGGGCTGTCTGAGGGTATGACCAATTACGGTACAATGATGGTGGGATATCCCAGATTTTCGTACCCACGCATGCCAACCCGGAATACACCAAAGATTACCTGGTCAGCTTGATTTTGTGCTCCGGATTCAGTGTTGAAATCAGGGGAGGGCTTTTGTCCTCCCGTTCAGGCTGGTAGTCCCATAAGAATAATGTGACAGCAATGCTGCCCATGAGAATGAGCAGACTGCCGATGATAAACACATAGGAAACACCGAGTACATCAAGGATGATTCCGGAAAGAATCGGGGAGACAATCATTCCGAAACTCCAGGCCGCATCCGTGATGCTCATTAAAGAGGCCATTCCCATTTTACGGCCCAGTTGTCCTGTGACGACAAGTCCACCGGGCAGAGAAACGCCATTGGCCATTCCCATGAGGATATTGAGAACGAGGATCAAAGCAAAACCCTGAACAAAAGGCATTCCCATGACAGCAAGCCCGGACGCACAGGTGCCGAAAATAATCAGTTTTTTGGGATTTACGATATCTGCCAGCCTGCCGGCGGATCGCTGCAAAAAAGCAATAAGAAAAATATTGGCGCTCAGAATAATGCCGATCTGGGAGGCGCTCAAATCCATTTGAAGGGCCAGAATCGGTAAAAACGTATACACGGCTCCCTGGCCGGAAGCTGCAAAAAACCGCATCAGAATAATACCGATGACGGTTTTGTGGGTGATGATTTCACGGAATGATGCGGTTTTGGGTTTCTGGTTGTCTTCTGAGAATTTTTCATCCGGCGGAAGAAAGAAAATCACCAGCGCCGCAGTGATCAGCGCCAGAATTCCCATAAGATAAAACGCTGCGTTAATTCCCAGATGATCCTGAATGGTGCCCCCCAGAACCGGGCCGATGCCAAGTCCCAGCATGACAGACATGTTCAGCGTACCCATATATTTGCCCAGATCCTTTTTCGGGGCAATATCGGCTGCCATGGCCATGGCAATGGGCACCACCAGCAAAGAGGCCAGCCCGTGAAAAAACCGGATGAAAATCAGGCTTGTCGGATTTGCGGGAAGCACATACAGAACAGACAGGGCAGCATAAAAGAACAGGCCGCCGACAATAAAATTCTTTCTGCCGTACCGGTCTGAAATTTTACCGGTGAACGGGCTGAACAGGGTTCTGGAAATATTAAAACTGGCAATAATCAGTCCCACCAGAAATCCGCCCGCACCCATCTGTACAGCATATACAGGGATCAGCGGCCAGATGATGCCAAGTCCGATCATGGCAACACCGACTGAAACAGACAGGGTGAATAATATCCCGGAGGCTGAACGGTTCATTGGGTCTGTTTTCCTTTCGGGTTATAAACCCCTCATCCATTCAGGCTTAAGTTTGATATCTCCGGCAAGGGCTTTGTCAAGAACAGCAAACACATCTTCCTTGTCTTCGGGAAACCGTGCGTCAATGGACAGATAATTGCTGGCATGAACCGACCGGAATGCGCCCCTGGAAAGATGGGTGTGTTTTACAAGTTCCCTGAGTTCGGCCACCATTTCCATGGCATCCAGCAGTTCAAAACTGCTGTTTGCCACAGCGTCTCCCACAGGGGTGCCGGGCAGCGGGATCAGACTCAGAGCACTGACAGCTTCCGGATCAATCTGTGAAAGCGCATATCCGGTTTCCTGTGCATGTTCAAGGCTGAGTTTTTTCTGGCCAAGGCCCAAAAGGACTATCGTGACCATCTTGATACCGATTTTTTTAAGGCGCTTGAGGTGATGGATCAGCTCCTCCGGGGTGCCGCCTTTTCTGATATCCTTTCGAACCTGGGCATGGCCGGATTCAAGACCGATAAAAACCGCCTTGAGGCCGTTCTCGTAAAGCCAGGTCAGATCTTCATCAGATTTAAGCATGATGGATTTGAGATTGGCGTAGCAGGAGGTCCGATTGACCCAGGGCAGCTTTTCCTTGATTTGGGTTAACAGCCATTTCCAGTTTTTCATGGGCATGATCAGGGCATCTCCGTCCATGATAAAGACACGGTCCTGATTTTTACAGTAAATGCTGGCAAATTCCAGATCACTTTCCAGATATTTCTGGTCTTTTATGGCAAATTTTTTATCATTGTAGGCACCGCAGAATGTGCATTTGGAATGGGAACAGCCCAGCGTGGCCTGCAGAAGAATGGAATTGTATTCACTGGGCGGCCGGATGCAGTTTCCAACATAATGAAACCCTGTGGGCGGGATTGGTAATGTCATAATATAAGGGTACTCCGTATCGGTTAATTAAAAACTATTAAAAAATGTATAGTATACACGCCTTTTATCAGGATTAAAAATTGTTTTTCGTATAAAACGCTAACCAAAGTTTAGCAGAGCATATCTTTACTTGTAAAAAAATAAATGATAAAACTGCTCAACATTAGAGAATATAATAAATTAATGATAATTCAACAGGATATCAAAGGTATGAAAAAATCCGGCATTCAAAAAAATTCACTTTTCCACACTCAGGATGGATTTTCTTTTCTTGAACTCATGGTTGTTGTTGTCATCCTGGGGATTCTGGCAACCTATGTGGCTCCCCGGTTTATGGGGCGAACAGATGATGCCAAGATAGTCAAGGCGAAAATGGATATCGAAGCTCTGGGAACAGCGCTGGATTTATATGCTTTGGACAATGACGTGTATCCCACAACCGAGCAGGGGCTTGTTGCCCTGATCGAAAAACCCTCCACTGAGCCGCTTCCTAAAAAATGGGATGAAAGAGGATATCTGGCTAAATCCAGAATGCCCAAAGATCCCTGGGGAAGAGATTATCTGTATCTTTCTCCGGGTGTTCACGGCACATATGATATTATCTGCTATGGTGCTGACGGAATTCCCGGCGGCGAAGGTAAAAACCAGGATATAAACAGCTGGGAGATTGAGTAAATCTACTGAAATATCCGGATTCACGCTGATTGAATTGATTGTTGTTGTCATCATCTTTTCAATTCTTCTGTCATTGTCTTTTCCCATGATCCGAAAATTTTCCCTGTTTTCTGATGATGGCGGCCAGGCAGTAAGCATTGCCCACCTGATAGATGAGCTGAAAATAAAAGCCATGAATGAGCATACGGATTATATACTGCACCTTGAGCCTTCATCCGGCCGGCTCTGGATCAGTCATGACCAGATGGATGATGAGCTAAAAGAAATAGCATTGCAAAAAGCTGTTCTATTGGCGGACGGAACCCGGATTATCGAAATACAGTTTGCCGATGACGGGCGAACCCGCTCCTCTGAATATCAGATCCGTTTTCGAGAACGGGGATTTTCAGATTTTGCATACATCCGCATGATTGAAAAAGACAATCCTCTGACATTGGCCATAGAACCTTTTTTACCGCAAACCCGGATACTGGACAAACATGTGTATTTTGAAAAATGCAACTGAATATGGCAAGGTGTTTTCAGACACCCGGGGTTTTACCCTTCTGGAGGTGATGCTCTGTGTTGCCATCCTGGCCTTTATCACCATTTCTCTTTTCAGTGTTCAGTCAGGATCGATCTCACTTGTAAATAAAAATAAATTTGTCCAGCAGGGACCGGCATTTGCCGAAAAGGCACTTGCGATTATTTCAGCAGATCTCAAAGATCCGGATCAGACCCAGGGAGATTTTGCTCCTGATTATCCTGAAATCACCTGGACCTGCCAGGTGACTGAGGTCAATTTTGAAGATCTTGATTTTACTGCCGATGATACGATGGCAGGACTGAAAAAAATAGACATCAGAATCAAGGATGCTTCCGGATCAAACACCTTTGAAATGACCACCTGGAGACGTGTTCATGAATAAAGCGCAAAAAGGCTTTACCCTTCTTGAAGTCATGATCACCATCATGGTGTTTTCTCTGGTGATGGTGATGCTGTATTCATCTTTCAGGGCGTTTTTGTCCTCCAGCGGAAAAATCAAAACCCAGGTACTCAGCCGGGAAAAAACCGCTGCCTTTTCCCGCAGGATTCATCAGGATCTTGAATCTGTTTTTATTGTCTCAAAACCCAGATATGCTGTTCCGGAATTTAATTCAGAACCGGATGATTTCCGGCTGGTCGGCATTCAGGAAAACCTGAACCAGAAAACAGTGTCATCGGTTTTTTTTGCATCCCTGGCCCATGCGGATATCACAGGAGACGGACGGCAAGGGGTGGCAAGAATTGCCTATTATCTGAGACCCAATGATGAAGAGTCCTTTGATCTGTGCCGGTTTGATACATTGCAGCCCTTTGGGGACCAGACAAAAACCTGCCATGATCCGGTGCTGTTTTCCGGTGTTACCGACTTTGAAATCACTTACATGGATGCGGAAGGGGAGAGCCATCTTTTCTGGGATTCGGAATCCAAAGAAACCGACCTGTCTTTTCCAGCAAGCATGACTTTTAAATTAAGTGCCGGAACCTTGTCCAGTCCGGAATCCATTGAGATCACCGTGGCGCTGCCGGTCACCAGGAGCATACCGCTGTGATGAAGTCATTGGCAAATCAAAACGGGGTGGTTCTGGTGGTCACGCTTGCGGTGATTTCTGTTCTGATGATTACTGCCATACAGGTCAGCAGGATCGTCAGAAAATCTGCTATTTCGGGCAGCAAAGAAAAAAACAGATTTTATGCCAGACAGACTGCATTGTCCGGTATAGAATTTGCAAAACTGATTCTGGAACAGGATGCACAGAAAAATCAGATTGATTCGGTTCAGGAGTTCTGGGCAGACCCCTTGTGGATGGTCCGGGCAGTTGAAAAGCTGGGATATGCAGAAAATGCGCTGACCATAACGATCAGCGATGAATTGTCCAGGCTTCAGGTGAATGCGCTGCTCAAGGAATTTCCCGGCAGTGAGATCAATCCGGATCAGCTCTGGATATGGGAACGATTGTTCAAGGTGATGCTGGAAGGCAATGAAACCATAGAAGATAAAGACCCGGCACAGTTTACCAATAGCATTAAAGACTGGATGGACTCTCTGGATGATGATGCAGTGACCGGACTTTCCGGAGCAGAGTCTGATTATTATCAGGCACTGGACCCGCCATATGCCTGTGCCAATGGTCCGTTTAATCATGTAAGCGAGTTGTTTTCCGTGAAAGGAATTACGCCGGATCTTTTTACAAAACCATTGGATAAAGATATGCAGGAGATAATTGAAACTGTCAGCCCCCAAATTCAGATGGATCAGCTTATCACGGTCCATGGCCTTGATGATGAGTTTGCCCGGGGGACAAAATTCCGGTATACAGGTAAGGTAAATATCAATACGGCTCCTTTTGAAGTGCTTGCTGCACTTTTACCCGAAGGCATGGAGATGTTTGCACAGGAACTGGTTGATTACCGGCTGCAAAAAGATGAACAGGGGAATGATTTTATAAACACTCTTGACAAGGGGTGGTATAAAAGAGTTATAGAACTTCCTGATAAGGAAAAAGAGCGGTTTGAAAAAATGATCGGCTATGCCAGTCATCTTTTCAGAGTGGAATGTACAGCCCTTGAGAACTCTGAAAAAATTATTCTTGTTGCAGTGTTGAAACGGGAACAGCACAAAATATCCGGCAAATGGATCTGTCGGACCATCCAGATGGAAAGGAAATATTAGATGGCAGATGTTTTTTTACATCTTGAGCTTGATTCAGAGGGGATAAGAGCAAAACTCATTGAGCCCGGACAGTCCCGGATGGTGATCAGGGATGAATGCCAGGTATTATATGAATCTGACTCTTTTGATCAGGTCATGGATATCATCGCACAGAAAATGCCCCTGTCTTCATGCACATCAGCGGTTATCTTCGTGCCGGACAATCTGGTTTCCTTCCGTCATCTGGAACTGCCGTTCAGATCTGACAGCAAGATCAGAAAAATTCTGCCCTTTGAACTGGAAACTGTTCTTCCGGACCCGGAAGAGGTGTATATCTCTGATTTTCTGGTTCTCGGGCATTCAGGCCAACTGAATGCCATTTTAAGCGCCTCCATTCCGGAATCTTTTGTGGACCAGTATTTCTGCGCTCTGGCGCGTTTCAATGTCCAGCCGCTGATGATTGCACCCACGGGATATGCCGCAGCCGCCAGTTTTTTAAATCTTCAGACCACAAGTCAGAATTTTGTATTTCTGCATATTGCAAAACGACTGATGACACTGGTTGTCGTGCATGATGAAAAACCGTGCGCTGTCAGATCCTTTGGTTCAGAAAACATGAATCCCGCAGATACGGCCAGAATCATCCGTCAGACACTGACAGGGGTTTCCCAGCGGACAGGGGTGAATTGCGAATTTGAACTTTTTATCTGCTCAGACGACCACGAAATGGTTCATGCATCGGTCTATAAAGCATTTGATGATATCATGGCATATGAAACAGACATGACTGCCAACAGATATAAAATCGATACAGAAGGGCTTCTGTGCTCCATCCGTCCGGATAAAAAGCATAAATACCTGCTCAATTTCTGCAGAGGAAAATACAGTACCCATTCATTTTTAAACACCTATTTTAATCAGATCGCTGTTGCCATGGCACTGTTGATCTGTACCCTGTCCCTGATGATGATCAGTGTCAGCATGGATAATGCCAGGCTCAAGGCCAGGGAAGCTCAACTGGATCAGCAGGCTGTTGAGATTTTTCAAAAAGCCTTTCCCCAAAAGAAAGTGGTGAATGATGTGTATATGGAAATGCAGGCCAATGTCCGGACAGCACTTGAAAAAAACGGGAAGAGCGCAGACACGGGTTTGCGGAATCGTGATTTAAAGGTTGTGGGGATGCTGACAGAATTGTCCGCCAGGATTGATGACGGGATGGATATGGAAATAGAACGGTTTTTGTTTAATGATCAGCGACTGGTATTGTCCGGGGCAACAGATAATTTTAATAATGTGGACAGGATCAAATTAAAACTTGAGTCATCAGATATGTTTAAAAAAGTGACCATCAGCAGTGCAGCCAGTGATAAAAAAGAAAACAGGGTTAATTTTAAATTTGTTATAGATATGTAATCATAACCACAGATCAATAGATTAGGATATGCAGCCAGGGTGAATATGTTGGATATATCAAAACGGGAAAAAAATATATTAACAGCCGGAATTGTTTTTCTGGTGGTTTTTTTCGGATACCGCCTGGGGATTGCTCCGGTATTTGAGAAAAGACAGATCCTTGAGCGGTCTGTTACGGAAAAGCAGGCCAGTCTGACCTTGATGAATACACAGCTTGAGCGTATTCTGTCTTTAAACAGGCAGTCTGATTTTCAGACCCGGGCGCTCATGCAGCGTCCTGCAGATTTTTCGCTGTTTTCATTTATAGATTCACAGGCCCAGCAAAGCGGGGTTAAGGAAAATGTGGATTATATGAAACCGTTCACCCGTAAGGATGAAACATCCAGCTATCAGGTGGCAACGGTAAAGATCAGTCTCAAGGAAGTTAATTTAAAGGCACTGGTGGATTTTCTGGACCGGATAGAATCTTCAAAAAATGCCGTGATCATCACTTCCTTGTCCCTGGCAAAAGCCGGAAAACAAAAAAACAAGCTGGATGCTGTTCTTGAAACCGAAACACTGATGCCGGGAAGCAAGGCTTAAAAAATGAAACGGGGCTTGAAATGAAATCCAGGATCACAGGCTATCTTTTACTGTTTGTCGTTTCAGTGGCGATATTTCTTGTTGTGCTGTTTCCCGGTCATCAACTGGCCGCCTATTTCAGCCAGACCCTGACACATCCGCAAAAAAATATTTATACGAATATGGAAAATGTCCACCTTTCGTTGCCCTTCAGTCTGAAATCCGAAGATGCCCGGATTTCCATCGGCCGGGATTTTACTGTTCAACCGGACTTTATTAAAATCAGACTGGGGCCCGGACTGGTATTCGGGGATCAAAGACAGATTCATTTTAACTCAGAATTATATAAGGGCCTTATGAAAGGCAGTTTTGGGTTTGAAGATACACAGCCGGTTGCATATACAAACGTTCAATTGAATCTGTCCGGACTTGAATTTGATAAAATCAGGTATAATACCCGGATGGCCCAGATCACCATGACCGGAAAGATCGATGGCGATTACCGGTATGATGCAGATACCGATACGCAGAATGATCCGGGGCAGGGCAGTATTCTGATAAAGGATTTTTCCGCAGATCTGACCAATTCATTATTCAACCGGTTGAAACTTTCCAGAATTGATTTTTCAAGGGTTGATATCCGGTTTACCCAGGAACAGAACACAATTAACCTGTCAGAATTGACAGCATCAGGATCGGTTATCAATGTAAAACTTAGCGGGATTATACAGCTTGAAGAACCTGTGGTTAACAGCCGGTTGACGCTTGCCGGCACAGTGCTTCCGGATTCTCCTTATCTGGCCAGTTTTGCCAATTCACCCGCCATAAAGGCCCTGGTTAAAAATATTAAAAAGGACGGCATACGGTTTGCGGTTAAAGGAACCTTGAGACAGCCCGAGATAAAGATATGAAATATATTTTTAATATTATAAATAGCGTGTGTATTGTTCTGATGGCCTATTTTGCTGTGGATACGGCATATAAAAAATTTGTGCCCCAGATCCCTGCAGGGCAGAATATTCAACATATCCAAAAAGAAGATCAGACTGTCAAGGTTTTTGATAATCCTCAAAAACTTCCCCGGATCAATCCCATGGCCAGCCAGGTGATCATAAAAAGAAATCTGTTCAAGGTGGATATTGAAAACAATGTCTCGCCAAAAGATGCATCCCCGGTCGCCCCTGATGAAAAACTGGAGCCGACAACCTTAAGTCTGATATTGCATGGTACAGTTGTGGGACCGGATGAGACCTATGCGGTGATTGAGGATAAAAAGATCCGGAAGCAGGATCTGTACAATGTGGGAGACAAGGTTCAGGATGCTGAAATAAAACAGATTCTGCGGCATAAGGTTATCCTGCTGTTTCAAGGGAAAAAGCAGGTGCTGGTCATGGAGGAAAAGCCTTCAACTGCATCAACAGCAGTAAATATTCCGGTTAACATACCTTCCTTTGCCCCCGGGGCTGTGCCATCTATCAAGAATATTGATCCGGAAGAACTGCCCGAGCTGGCCTCCAATCTGATGCGCCAGATCAAATTCAGGCAGCATCTGAAAGATGGAGAGCCGGATGGCCTTATGATTTACGGGATACGCCCTTCATCCATATTCCGGAAAGTGGGACTTCGCAACGGGGATATTGTACAGCAGGTCAATGGCACACCGGTGCTTTCCGAGGCAGATGCCATCAGTCTTCTGGGGGAAGTTATACATTCAGACCAGGCAAAACTGACGCTGCTGAGGCGGGGCAAGGTTGAAGAAGTGATTTATAATGTGCCTGACGGGTTACAGGTTATTGGAGAGTAAACAAGTGCAGATGAAAACGGATTCTCACGCTGTTTTTCAGGAAAAAAGATTGAGGAGAGAAAAAAGGAATGTCGCTTAAAAATAAAATCATACCGCATCATATCCTGTGTGTTTTATGTGCAGTTTTTCTGCTGGTGTCCACTGCGGGTATGGCTGCTGAAAAGACAGATACTAAAGGGGCTGATGATTCAAAATTTGTATCCATTGATTTTAATAATGTGGATATCAATATATTCATAAAATTTATCAGTAAACTGACCGGTAAAAATTTTGTTGTGGACAGCCGCGTTAAAGGAAATGTCACCATTATCTCTCCCACCAAGATTTCTGTGAAGGATGCATATAAAGTGTTTGAATCTGTTCTGGATATCAATGGGTTTTCAACAGTTGTATCCGGTCAGGTGACAAAAATTGTTCCAACGCCCCAGGCAAATTCTGACAATATTGATACCCGTGTGATTCTGGAGTCGGATGATCTGAAAAATTCCGATGACCGTCTGGTTACCCGCCTTGTTCCGCTTAAATATGCCCAGGCAGATGAACTCAAAGCCCTTTTTACCCCCCTGGTTCCCAAGGGCAGTGTGCTGTTGTCCTACAGCGATACCAATATGCTGATTATCACAGCCCCTTTGTCCAGCATTGACCGTCTGATAAAAATTGTTGATGTGATCGACAAGCAGAATACAGGCAAAAAAGTGTCTGTCATCCCTGTTCAAAATGCAGATGCAGAAAAACTGGTGAAAAGTCTGACCACGGTTTTTACAGAGATGGTCAAGGGCAGACGGACTGCCCAGACAGTTCAGATGGATGTGAAGATGGTTGCCGATGAAAGGACCAATTCCATTATTCTGCTTTCCAGCGAGGTGGAAGCACAGAAAGTAAAGGAACTGGTTGGAATACTGGATCAGAAAGTTCCAAAGGGAGATGAAAGAATCCGGGTGTATTATCTGGAGCATGCCTCGGCGGAAAATATGGTCAAAGTGCTTCTGGAAATCCCCACAAGTTCAAATGCCAAGGCTCCTGACGGTCAGAAAACAGCACCGCTGCTGTCTACCAAGGTCAAGATCATGGCGGATAAAGCCACCAACAGTCTGATTATCATGGCAGACAAGGAAGACTATCCGGTGCTCGAAGAAGTGATCAAAAAACTGGATATCCCCAGAGCCATGGTGTATATCGAATGCCTGATCATGGAAGTCAACGTGAACCGCGGCCTGAATATCGGGACAGAATGGCAGGTGGCCCAGGGTGCCAGTGATAATTCCAGGGCAGGCGTAACCGGGTTTTCAGCAGATTCTGACAATGCTTTTTCCACGCTGACCAATATTGCTGCAGGAACTTTGCCCAGCGGATTTTCAGTGGGTGTTCTGGGAAGGACCTTTAATATCGGCGGGATCGAATTTCGTGATATCTCTGCTGTGGTTCAGGCGTTTCAAAATGACAAGGACGTTCATATTCTTGCCACCCCCCAGATTCTGACAACGGAAAATGAGGAAGCCACCATCACTGTGGGGAAAAATGTCCCCTACCAGACCCGGTCCAGTGCGGATGCAGGAACCGAGACCTACAGCTCTTACGAATATAAAGATGTGGGAACCACATTGAAAATTACGCCGCAGATCAGCAAGGATCGTCTGGTCCGGCTTAATGTGTATCAGGAACTGACACGACTGGATTCAGCCACCCAGCCCTTGAGTGCTGACCGGCCCACCACCTTGAAACGCCAGATTGAAACCACGATTATTGTTGAGGATGCCAGCAGTGTTGTCATCGGCGGCCTGATTGATGAAAGCATTTCAAAATCAGAAAAAAAAGTGCCCTGTCTGGGAAGTATTCCGGTATTGGGCTACGCATTCAAGGCAATTTCAGACGGCTCAGACAGGACCAACCTCTATGTATTTTTAACCCCACGGGTGATTAAAAATCCATTGGAAGGCCAGAAGCTGTATGATCAGAAACGCAGTGAAATTGAAGCAATAAAACGGGGTGAAGTGATCCTGTATGATCAGGACAAAAATAAAGAAAACCAAACTGTGAAACCGCAATGATTGAGACCTATTTAAACATACTGAAAGAAAAAAACGGTCTGACACAGGAACACTGTGAAAAAATCAGGGCTGCTTTTGAATCGGACACAGCAAGCCTGATGGACTCTACGCTTGAAACCCGCCTGGTGCAGGAGAATGATGCGCTTGAGGCTCTGGGAAAAATCTATGATATCCCGTTCAAGCCCTTAATTGCCCTTGACGGATGCAAGGATGACTGGACAGGACTGATATCCCGGCATTTTTTAAAAAAAACAGGTATCTTCCCTTTGGTGCAGGAAGGTCAGCCTGTAAAGATTTTTCTGCATGATCCTTCGGATTTATCCGGTGTGGATGACGTGATTTCAAGAATACATGCCAGCGGGCATGATCTTGTGCTGGCCCCGAAAAATCAGATTTATTCTGCGATCAACGCTTTGTATGCCCGCTCCGGAGAAAGTGCACAGCAGCTGGTGGATAATATGGAGGATGGTTCTTTCACCATTATTGATGATGGAGAACAGACCGCAGACCTTCTGGATGATACCAGTGATGCGCCGGTGATCCGTCTGGTAAACCACATGATTTCCCAGGCCGTAAAAGCCGGGGCCAGTGATATTCATATTGAGCCTTTCCAGGATGTTTTAATGGTGCGATACCGGATAGACGGAATTCTGTACGAGATGCTCAACCCGCCCAAGGGTGTTCAGGCCTCCCTGATTTCAAGGATCAAGGTCATGGCCAAAATGAATATTGCGGAAAAACGGATGCCCCAGGACGGCCGGGCCCAGGTGAAAATCGGGGATCAGGAAATCGATATCCGTATTTCAACTGTTCCGACATCCTTTGGCGAGCGTCTGGTCATGCGTCTGCTCAATAAATCAGGCTATTTTCTTGAATTTTCCGAGTTTGGATTTTCCCAGGAAAATTATGATTCCATTAATCGAGTCATCCGCCAGAACAATGGTATTGTTCTGGTAACCGGCCCCACTGGCAGCGGAAAAACAACCACCCTGTATGCGGCATTGTCGGAAATCAATTCACCGGATAAAAATATCATCACCATTGAAGATCCCGTGGAATACAATATCAAAGGCATTGGTCAGATCCAGGTGAACAGCAAGATCGGGGTCACTTTTGCCAGAGGACTGCGCTCCATTGTGCGTCAGGACCCGGATGTGGTGCTCATCGGAGAAATCCGGGACCTTGAAACCGCAGAAATCGCCATCCAGTCGGCGTTGACCGGGCATCTGGTTTTTTCAACCCTTCACACCAATGATTCAGCCGGGGCCATTACCCGTCTGGTGGATCTGGGGGTGGAACCGTATCTGATTGCATCTTCGGTAAATACAGTGATTGCCCAGCGTCTGGTCCGGATTCTGTGTCATCACTGCAAAGAAAAATTCATTCTGGAAGCATCCCACATTAAAGCCTTGAACGGCTACGGAGAAAAATTTATCGGAAAACCTGTATTTCGCCCCAAGGGCTGTTCTGAATGTTTTAATACCGGGTATTTCGGGCGGGAGGCCATTCTTGAAATCATGCACATGGATTCGACATTAAAGACTCTGGTTCTTGAGACATCAGATGCCAATCAGATTAAAAGAGCATCCTTGAATGCCGGTATGAAAACCCTGCGCCAGGATGGCATGCTTAAGGTTCTTCAGGGGATCACATCCATCGGGGAGGTCCTGCGTGTCACACAGGAATAAAATGTCCTGGATCGTATTTATGACGCTGTTATTTGGTTTTGCTGCCAGCGCATACAGCGGTCAAAATCCTGTGATAGCATTTTACCAGGAGCATATTTCCGTGGTTGACGGGGATCGATGCCCCATGTATCCCACCTGTTCAAGCTATGCAAAAAAATCAATTGAAAAACACGGCCCTGTCATCGGGTGGATCATGGCGCTGGATCGCATCATCCGCTGCGGAAGAGATGAAGCCACCCTGGCCCCCTCATATGTTCTCAATGATCAGACTGTCATATATGATCCGGTTGAAGCCAATGATTTCTGGTGGTTTGACACGGAAAAATGAGAGTTTTTTCACTATATGTCCTGACCGTTTTTTGCTTTTCGGGTGTCTGCAGTTCAGCCTTCAGTGAATCTTTGGTCATCACCCATGATATGCAGTATGAATATGCATCCTTGCTGCTGGATGAAAAAGACTATGAAACAGCCCTTGTCGAGTTTAAACGCTTTGTTCATTTTTTTCCCGAAAGCGCTCAAAAACAAACAGCGCAATTTAAAATCGGCCAGTGCCTGTTTTATACCGGAAAATATCATGAAGCCGCACAAATCTTTAATCAGATCATCCTGGCAGATACAGATCCAGCGCTTGTGAGCCAGAGTGTTTTTTTCCAGAGCCGGGCCTTTATGCACCAGAACAATCCGGGCTATGCCCAGGTGGTGCTGCACAATTATCTCAAACTCACCCGGGATACGGCCATAAAAGATCAGATTTATTTTAACCTGGCCATGATCCAGATTTCAGAAGCCAGAAAAGGCAAATCAGAAGCTCTTGATCAGGCACTGGAATATCTGGAAAAAATTTCCCCGGAGAATATGCCATCCTACGCTGCAGACACTCGCATCGATATGGTGAAAAAAGCAAAACAGATCCCCCAAAAAAATCCCACCCTTGCGGGTGTGCTGTCAATCATCCCCGGAGGCGGTTTTGCCTACTGCGGGCGGTATAAAGATGCAGCCGTGACTTTTTTGCTGAATGTGGGCCTGATGGTTGCAGCCTTTCAGGCATGGGAAAATGACAATGAGGCGCTGGCAGGGGTGATCGGGTTTGTGGAAACCGGGTTTTATTCTGCAAATATCTATGGCGGTGTTTCATCTGCCCATAAATATAACCGGGCACAGGTCATCCGGATTTTGAATCAGGAAGTTCATATCCAGCCGAAAATTGATCCTGAAAAAAAAGGAGCATCCTTAACCCTGAATTTTCCATTCTGAATTTATTGAATCAACTGGTTGATTTCAAATATCGGCAGACAGATCGATAAAATAATTCCCGCCACCACAATACCCATTACCAGGATAATCAAAGGTTCAATCAGGGATGAAAGTGCAGAAATGGTTGTCTGGATTTCTTTTTCATACAGCTCTGCTGTTTTCAGCAGCATTTTTTCAAGCTCACCCGAGGCTTCTCCGATCTTGATCATCTGGGATGCAAGACCTGGAAACCGTTTGCTTGCAGTCAGGACATCGCCAAGGTCTTTTCCCTGTTCAACCGCATCATAGGCAGTATTGATCAGTTCATTGATCACCAGGTTGCCGGCAATGGTCCTGGAAATCTTTAAGGCGGTCAGCATGGGAACCCCGTTTTCAAGCAGGGAGCCCAGGGTCCGTGTGAACCGTGCTGCAATGATTTTGGTTAACAGCGGTCCGATCAGGGGCAGGGAAATAATGATCCGGTCAATCAGATAAGCGCCTTTTTTGGTTTTGCGGATCAGGTGAAAAATAAAAAACACAATAAAAGGAACCATGGCAATGGCCCACCAGAAGGATTTGAAAAAGGAACTGACCGAAATCAGAACAATGGTGGGCAGCGGCAGGGTCTGGTTCATATCGGTAAAGATTGTGACAATTCCCGGTACAACATAGGTCATCATGAAGGTTAAAATGATCAGGCAGATAATGGTCATGAGCATGGGATAGGCAAGGGCAGCCTGGACTTTGTTTTTGGAGGCCTCCTTGTTCTCGTTGAAGTCTGCCAGCCGTTCAAGAACAATTTCAAGGGTTCCGGAGGATTCTCCGGCATTTACCATGTTGATGAATATCGGCGAAAACACATTGGGATATAATGCCAGCGCATTGGCGAAACTGCTGCCTTCCTCAATGGCATCTTTTACACGGGACAACACCTTTTTCATGATTTTGGACCGGCTCTGGGGAATCAGGGTGCCCACGGCCTTGACAAGGGGAAATCCTGCGGACAAAAGCGTGGAAAGCTGCCGGGTGATCATGGATAATTCAGATGATTTGATGCTTGAGAACAGGGAAATGTCTTTAAAAAAAGGCGATTTTTTTTTGCTCTTGTCTCCGGAATGGGATTCGACCCGGTTTAATGCTGTCGGATAAATGCCGTCCTGCCGAAGTTTGTTTTTGGCAGCTGAAATGCTTTCGGCATCAATAATGCCGGAAAGCTTCTTCCCTTTTGTGTTTAATGCTTTATACTCAAATACCGCCATGACCTCTGATCCTTTATCTTGCGTCTTCAAATTAGCGTCAGGCAAGTTTATCTTAAATAAAAAAAGAATGCAAATGAGCATTTGATGAAGACCTCATAAAAAAGACAATGCAGTGTCCTAATCAAAATCTCATCGTACAGACTTTAAATCCAAACCTGTTATTGCTAAACCATGCAAGGTTATTAATTGCTTGCATTTTTTATTTGTAAATGGTTAAAGAACAACAATCTGCATCGGTTTCTCCATGTAACCGACAGGGCGGAGCTGTCTTGTTTTTTCGCCCCAGCCAACCCGGAAAAATCTTAAGAATTTAAAAAAATCAAGCCAGGAACAAATATGCGAAAAGGAATCATACTGGCAGGGGGGTCCGGAACCCGTCTGCATCCTTTGACTTTATCGGTCAGCAAGCAATTGATGCCGATATATGACAAACCCATGATCTATTATCCCTTGTCAACCCTGATGCTGGCAGGTATTTACGATATTCTGCTGATCACCACGCCCCACGATATGGATCATTTTAAAAAAGTGCTCGGGGACGGGTCTCAATGGGGAATCCGCCTGCAGTATGCGGAACAGCCCTCACCGGACGGTCTGGCCCAGGCTTTTTTGATCGGTGAAAAATTTATCGGTTCAGACTGTGTCACCCTTGTTTTAGGGGATAATATTTTTTATGGAGAAGGACTTTCCGAAAGGTTGCGCCAGCTCAGCAAACAGGAAATCGGTGCCACGGTTTTCGGGTATTTTGTCAAAGATCCCCAGCGTTATGGTGTGATTGAGTTTGATAAAAACGACAGGGTGATCAGCATAGAAGAAAAACCGGATATTCCAAAATCAAATTATGCGGTCACAGGGCTGTATTTTTATGATAATGAGGTCATCAATATTGCAAAAAGCATCACACCCTCCAAACGCGGAGAGCTTGAAATCACGGATGTGAACAAGGCCTATCTGGACAGGAACAGATTAACCGTGGAACTGTTGAATCGTGGAACCGCCTGGCTGGACACAGGTACCCATGAATCCTTGATGGATGCGTCCATTTTTATTAAAGTGGTTGAAGATCGCCAGGGATTGAAAGTAGCCTGTCTTGAAGAAATCGCCTACGACAGAAAACTGATAAAACTGGAACAGCTTGAAAAAATGGCCAGGGCATTGAATAAAAACAAATACGGACAGTATCTTGAAGATCTCATAAAAAGGGCGATTGCCAAAGGGGTCTAATGAAATATACATTGCTTGATATTCCGGATGTGGTATTGATCGAACCTGTGATTTATGGAGATCACCGGGGGTTTTTCATGGAAACCTTCCGGGATGGCGAATTCAGACAGAACGTGGCAGACGTCCGTTTTGTTCAGGATAACCACAGCAGATCCCTGCAGGGCACATTGCGCGGGCTTCATTACCAGATTGAGCAGACCCAGGGAAAACTTGCCCGGGTCATATCCGGAGAAGTGTTCGATGTTGCCGTTGATATCCGAAAATCATCCCCGACATTCGGGCAATGGGCAGGGTGTATTCTGTCGTCAGAAAACAGGCATATGCTCTGGGTTCCGCCGGGGTTTGCCCACGGGTTTTATGTACTGAGCAAAGAGGCGGAATTTTTGTATAAATGCACAGATTATTATGCTCCTGAACATGAATGCGCCATCCGGTGGGATGACCCGGATATCCATATTGACTGGCCGCTGATCCCCGGCCTTGACCCGGTCTTGTCCGGCAAGGATCAACAGGCGCAGGCGTTTAAAACAGCACAGGTGTTTGAGTGAAAATCCTTTTGCTGGGCAGCAATGGCCAGCTGGGCTGGGAACTTTCCCGGACCTGCCCTGAAACCATACAGTTATTCACCTGTGATTATCCCGGAGTGGATTTTTTGAGCACTGCCAGTATCCACAACTGCATTGAATCAACAGAGCCCGCCTGGATTATCAATGCCGCAGCCTATACTGCAGTGGATCTGGCCCAGACCGAAAAACTAAAAGCCTTTCGCATCAACCATGAAGCGGTGAAAGACATTGCACTTGCAGCCAGACTAAAAAATATAAAACTGGTTCATATCTCAACAGATTATATTTTCAGCGGTCAGCATTTTGCACCCATTCGTGTTGATCACCCTCCGGACCCGCAATCCGTGTATGGTGAATCCAAATTACAAGGCGAACAATGCGTGACTGAACTTCTTGAAAAAAGTTCACTCATTATCCGAACCGCCTGGCTGTATTCTTCCCACGGTGCCAATTTTGTTAAAACCATGCTCAGGCTGATGCAGGAAAAACAACGCCTGACCGTTGTGGATGATCAGATCGGCACCCCCACCTGGGCCAATGGCCTTGCAGAAACCATCTGGTCTGCCATCAAAAAAAATCTGACCGGCATATATCACTGGACAGATGCAGGATGTGCATCCTGGTATGATTTTGCCGTTGCCATCCAGGAAGAAGCCGTATCCATGGGCCTGCTAAAAAAAACAATCCCCATACTGCCTGTGCCGTCCAGCAGCTATCCCACAGCGGCAAAAAGACCTGCATACAGCATTCTGGATAAACAAAAGATTTGTGACGCCTTGAACATCACGCCGCCGCACTGGCGCCAGCAGCTCAGAAAAATGTTACACGAAACAACCTTGTAAAAAATAGCTCAACCATATAAAATAACCTTGTAAAAAATAATTTTAATCAGGTTTTTCATTGAGATTAATGCAGAAAAAATTAAAGAATGTACTATTAAAGCAATATTGATAGGGAGAGGATTATAATGCAAACATCACTACCGTTAAATGAAATGAGCATCACTGAAAAATTGGTGATTATCAACCAAATTTGGGATGATCTCATGAGAAATCCTGATAGCATTCCATCTCCAGACTGGCATAAAGAAGTCTTATCTGCTCGCGCTGAACGTGTAAAAAAAGGTGAGGCTTTTTTTAAAGATTTAAATGCTGTAAAATTCGAGCTACGATCAGAATTTAAATGAAAATCCGAATTCTTGACGAGGCTCAATCCGATCTGCACGAGGCAGCCCAATTTTATGAATACCAAAGCGGTGGTTTGGGAACCTATTTTCTTGATACATTATTTTCCGATATCGATTCTTTAGTTTTATATGCTGGTGTTCATATAAAAATTGACGGATATTTCCGCTTGCTTTCAAAGACTTTTCCTTATGCTATCTATTATCTTTTGACTGACAACACAGTCAATATTTACGCTATCTTGGACTGTAGAAAAAAGCCCGGTCGAAATATACAAGAATTAAAACAACGCCGGACATAATCCGCCTGGCTTCTATGCAAAAAAAAAGACTTTTGATTAAAGAGAAAATCGCATGAAAACCCTTCTTGTTACTGGCGGGGCCGGATTTATCGGGGCCAATTTTGTATATTACTGGCTCAATACTTACCCCGAAGACAGGCTCATTGTTCTGGATGCATTAACCTATGCCGGTAACCGGGCAAGTCTTGCCCAGGCAGAAAAAAATCCCAATGTTGAATTTATCCATGCCGATATCCGGGATCAGGATCGGGTTGAAACGCTGCTGGTCCGGGAAAAAATCAGCACCATTGTTCATTTTGCAGCAGAGTCCCATGTGGATCGATCCATCATCGGGCCGGATGCATTTATTGATACCAATATTATTGGCACCCATTCTCTGCTCAAGGCAGCAAAAAATAACTGGCTGGATCAGCACCCACAGCCCCACAGGTTTCATCATATTTCCACAGACGAGGTTTACGGCACCCTGAAACCCTCAGATCCGCCGTTTTCAGAAGAAACGCCCTATGCGCCCAATTCACCCTATGCTGCCAGCAAGGCATCCTCTGATCACCTGGTTCGGGCATACCACGAAACCTACGGCCTGGAAGTTACCACATCCAATTGTTCCAATAATTACGGCCCGTACCAGTTCCCGGAAAAACTGATCCCTTTGATGATTGTCAATATCCTCCATGATATCCCCATACCCGTGTACGGAGACGGACTGCAAATCAGGGACTGGCTGTATGTGGATGATCATAATCTGGGCGTGGACCTGATTCTCAAAAAAGGCATCCCCGGCCAGACCTATAATATTGGCGGAAACAATGAAAAGCGCAATATCGACATTGTCCGCCTGGTGTGTTCGCTCATGGATAAAAAGCTTGACCGGAAAACCCCGGCTGATACCCTGATCACCCACGTAACAGACCGGGCAGGCCATGACCGCCGCTATGCCATCAATGCCAAAAAAATAACACAAGATCTTGGCTATGTTCCCCGGACCACATTTGAACAGGGCATTGAAAAAACCATTGACTGGTACCTGGATAATAAAACCTGGTGGAAACCCCTTGTAAAATAATTTTATCTCTAATTTAAAGATAAAAATTGATTGATTTATCTCTAAATTAGAGATAAATTTTAAACTATGCGAACGATTATTTCACAACTCATTGATGACTTTCAGGAACGGGACCTGCCAGCGCCGGTTCCCAGAACAAATGTGTTTCCTCAAATCAAAGGGAAGGCAAATGTTGTCATCGGCATGCGCCGTTCCGGGAAAACATGGTTTTGTTTCCAGAAGATCAATGCATTGCTTCAAAAAAATATTCTTCGAAATCAAATTCTGTACATTAATTTTGAAGATGAACGTCTGATTGATTTTGAAGTGAATCATTTCCAGGAAATCCTGGATGTGTATTATGGAAAATTTCCTGACAACAAAAACAAAACCTGCTATTTTTTCTTTGATGAACTCCAGCGTATTCTTCAGTGGGAAATGTTTATCAGGCGACTGCTTGATTCTGAAAACATTCAGATTTACATTACCGGTTCATCTTCAAAACTCTTAAGCACTGAAATTGCCACAAGCCTTCGGGGCCGTTCTTTAACAACTGAAATATTTCCGTTCAGTTTCCAGGAATTTTTAAAATATCATGGCCTGTGTGATGAGACACCTGAAAATTTTGGTTCAAAAACCACTGCCGTTTTGCGAAATGCCGTAAAAAAATATTTTATAGACGGCGGATTTCCTGAAGTTCAAAATATTGATCCTGATATAAAAATCGAGATCCTGCAGGGCTATATTGATACGGTTCTTCTAAAAGATGTTATCGAGCGCCATGCCGTGAGCAATATCACTGCAATGAAACATCTGGTTAAAACATTAATGCGGTCTGCAGGCTGCAAATTCAGCATTAATAAATTTTATAATACCTTAAAAAGCATGTCGGTAAAATGTACTAAAAACAGCCTGTACACGTATTTAGATCATCTGACAGATGCGTTTGTGTTTTATCAGATACCCATTCATACCCGTTCTGAAAAATCACGGATGATCAATCCTGCAAAAATGTATACGATAGATACCGGCCTTTTAAATGCCATGACATTCCAGAACAGTGCTGATTCCGGCCCGATCCTTGAAAATATGGTTTTTATGCATTTGCGCCGGAATAAGTACCAGGTGGAATATGTGAATACCAAAAACGGATTTGAAACTGATTTTTTTGCCCGCCACCCTGTAAATAAAGATGTTAAACTGATTCAGGTCTGCTGGCAGATGTCAGATAAAAAAACATTTGACCGGGAATATCGCGGATTGCATAGTGCCATGGAAGAATTTTCAATTCATTCCGGCACGATCGTCACCTGGGATGATGAAGCGCAACTGGACAATAATATTACTGTTGTCCCTGTCTGGAAATGGCTCTTAGATGACCAAGCGTAAAAAAACTTTAGAAGATAAAATTAGATATCGTATAAAACGAAGTAGTTATTCCACTTTTGTTTTATCTGATTTCTATGATTTGTCCGATAGAGATCAAATACTCAGGGCACTCAGAAAATTGATAAAGAAGAAATTGATTCTTCGTGTGGGGCAGGGGGTGTATGTCCGAACTAAAATCTCATCTGTTACTAAAAAAATTATCCCCGAACAAAATATCAGGGACATTGCCATTGTTGCTTTAAAAAAATCAGGAATAGATGTCGTTCCAACACCCTATGAGCAGGAGTACAATGATGGAAAAACAACTCAGGTGCCAACAGGAATTGTGATCGGTGTGAACAGAAGAGTAAACAAAAAAATAGGTTTCAATGGAAGATTTGTAAAATATGAAAAAGTTACCCCCAATCAAAAGCATCGTTGAAATCACATTTTTCGGACGAGTTTTTGATAATTTTACACGAAATCAGCACGACTTTTTTGATATTTTCCACAAAATATAGTATGAGTTTTCCATGAAAAGAGATATTTACAATCAATTATGTGCATGGAAACAGTCTTCATCCCGCAAACCCCTGATCCTGAAAGGGGCGCGTCAGGTGGGAAAAACATACATTCTCCAGGAATTCGGAGCAAAGGAATACGACTCGGTTGCATATTACAATTTTGAGGAAGATCCTGATCTGAAAGATATTTTTACCGGAAGAATGTCACCGGATAAAATCATAGATCAGCTGTCAATCTATCAGGAATCAAGAATTACCCCTGATAATACACTCATTATATTTGATGAGGTTCAAAATTCACCCCAGACACTGACCAGTTTAAAATATTTTTGTGAAAATGCACCGGAATACCATATTGCAGCAGCGGGTTCTCTTTTAGGGGTCAAGGTCGGTCAGACAGCGCCTTTCCCGGTGGGCAAAGTCAATTTCCTTGACATGCACCCAATGGCATTTGGCGAGTTTCTTGATGCCCTCGGAAAAGAACAGCTGCGAAAATACATCCAGGAGAAAACAGATTTTAATTCCATCCCGCAAACCTTTCATGCTGAACTGATCGATTTTTTAAAAATATATTATTTTGTCGGCGGTATGCCGGAAGCTGTCGGGCAATATGTACAGGATAAAGATTTGAACACGGTTCGTAAAATACAAAAAGAGATACTGGCTGCCTATGAAATGGATTTTTCAAAGTACACAACTAAAGCCGAAGCCATCAGGATTTCAGGCATCTGGGCAAGTATCCCGGGGCAATTGTCCAGAGAAAATAAAAAATTCATATTGTCCCAGGTGGATAAAAACGCACGAGCAAGAGAATATAATGAATCCATCCAGTGGCTGATGGATGCCGGACTTGTCAAAAAAGCAAATAATATCAAAATCCCCAAATTGCCGCTTTCCGGGTATCTGGATGATAAATTCAAAATTTATCTTCTGGATGTTGGATTGCTCGGGGCCATGATTAATGTGTCTCAAAAGGCAATTATAGAAGGGGATCGTCTGTTCAGCGAATATAATGGTGCATTTGTCGAAAACTATGTGGCCCAGGAGTTTGCAGCACAGGGCGAAAAAGAGCTGTATTACTGGGCCAGCAGACATACCGCAGAAATCGATTTTATTGCAGCGGTAAAAGATGAAATTCTGCCGCTGGAAGTAAAATCCGGAACCAGCAGACAGAAAAAAAGCCTGATTGTTTATGGAGAAAAATTTAAACCCCCGGTTCTTTCCCGTTCAACGCTCATGAATTTTAAAGAAGACGGCAAAATAAGAAACTATCCACTATATGCAGTGTCCTTGTTTTTAAAAAAGGCTATGGTTGCTTGATAAGCGGATTGGAAAAAGCCGGAAAGAAGGTTAAAAACAGCAGAAGCATATTGATAACCGGGGACATGAGAGTACCTTCAGATATGGTTCCAGAATGGGTAGAAGCCATGACCGCATATGAGTGGCTGTTAAAAACACCAGGACAAACACGATGACTTTACTTGTAAATGAAGAACAGCACGCACTATTAAAACAATTAAGCACCACCATGCCTGAAGTCATTTTAAATGACCGGCAGATCTGTGATTTTGAACTGCTGACCACGGGCGTGTTTGCCCCTTTAAGCGGATTCATGAAACAGATCGACTATGAGTCTGTTCTGGACAGAATGCGTCTGGAATCCGGGCAGCTGTGGCCGATCCCGATCTGCCTGGATGTTCCCGAACGCCTGGCCGCAACCCTTGAGCTTGGCCAGTCTGTCACATTAAGAGATCCGGAAGGCTTTCTTTTAGGCATCCTGAACATAGAAGACATCTGGCCTGTGGACAAAGAAAAAGAAGCCCTTGCAGTGTATAATACCCTGGATCTCAAACACCCCGGCGTAGACTACCTTTTCAACAGATCCGGCAAATTTTATATTGGCGGAGAAATCCAGGCACTGAACCTTCCCATTCACCCGGATTTCAAACAGATTCGAAAAACCCCCACAGAAGTAAAAGACACATTTGCAAAACTTGGCTGGAAAAAAATTGTGGGATTCCAGACCCGGCAGCCCATTCACCGGCCGCAGTTCGAAATGACCATCCAGGCCATGCAGCAGGCCAAAGCCAATCTGCTGCTGTTGCCCATAACAGGCGTGCCAAGACCTGGGGATTTTGATCATTTCACCCGGATGCGATGTTATCAGAAAGTGGCAACCCACTATCCACCGGATTCTCATATTTTAAATCTTCTGCCCCTTGCCATGCGAATGGCCGGGCCAAGAGAAGCGGTGCTGCATATGATTATCGGTAAAAATTACGGCTGCACCCATTTTGTGATCGGCCACAACCATGCATCTCCCGGCAATGATACGGCCAACACCCCGTTCTATAAATATGATGATGCCCTGCAGGTGTCTTCATCGGCTGCACAGGAACTTGAAATGGAAACCATTACCTTTGAAGAAATGGTGTACCTGCCCTTTGAAGATGAATATAAAATTGCAAGCCAGGTTCCGGAAAACATGGACACGATTTCTTTTTCCGGTACAGATATCCAGAAAAGAATCCGTTCCGGCAAAAAAGTACCGGACTGGGCATCCTTTCCTGATGTGATCCAGGAGCTGCAAAAATCATATCCGCCTCCCTCAAAGCAGGGATTTACCATCTTCTGCACCGGGCTTTCCGGCGCAGGCAAATCAACCATTGCAAATCTGTTATATTCAAAATTCCTTGAAATCGGCACCCGGCCGGTCACGCTTTTAGATGGCGATATTGTCCGCCGCAACCTGTCTTCAGAACTTAATTTTTCCAAAGAACACCGGGATATCAATGTGCAGCGCATTGGTTTTGTTGCATCAGAAATCACCAAAAACCGCGGCATTGCCATCTGCGCCCCCATAGCACCCTATGAAAAAACCCGGGCCAGAATCAGGGAATCCATAGAAGCATATGGCGGCTTTTTCGAAGTGCATGTATGCACCCCCATATCAGAATGTGAAAAAAGAGACAGAAAAGGCATGTATGCCAAAGCCCGCGCCGGTCTTTTAAAAGGCTTCACCGGTGTGGATGATCCATACGAAGATCCCTCCAACCCGGAACTTAAAATCAACACCACAGATCTTACCCCGGATGAAGCTGCCCAGGAAGTGCTGCTGTATATCAGCCGAAAAGGATATATTTAATTGTGTAAAGGCTTTCTGGCCGGATTTTTATGGGGCAGAAATTAGTGTGTCTCAATATCCAACCTGCAGGGAGGAGTAAAAGATTTGAATTTGATCGTTACTATAGATACAGAAGAAGATAACTGGTCGCGTTACTCGGCAACTGATAATCCCGTCACCAATATTGAAAAGCTGATTCGTTTGCAGCATATGTTTGATCGCTACCAAGTTAGACCCACCTACTTGATAAGCTATCCTGTGGCAACCAATCTTCGGTCAGTGGAAATACTAAAAAGGTTTTTTGGTGAAGGAAAATGCGAGATTGGAACTCATTGTCATCCATGGAACACTCCTCCTTTTGATTCAAAAGCTGAAATACATGAGCGGGATACTATGCTTAGTAATCTTCCAGAGAGGGCTGTTTTTGATAAAATATCAACTTTACATGAAGCAATTGTTAAGAATTTCGGCACAACTCCTGTTTCATTCCGGGCTGGGCGATGGGGTTTTGGTCCAGCTGTGGCGAAAGCCTTATGTCGTTTGCATTATCAGATTGATTCTTCAGTCTGTGCGTTTACAGATTGGCGACAATATCACGGGCCGGATTATTCATCTTTTTCACCGAAAATGTTTCGCTTTAACTCACAGGGGCTTGCCCATCCTCAACCAGATGGTCCATTATTAGAAGTCCCCGCTACTGTGGGGTTTACACAAAATAATTTTAAATTATGCCAGAAATTAACAAAATCAATGGAAAATTCGCTGGGGAGGAGATTAAGACTAAAAAGAATAATGGATCGCTTAGGCTTAGTCAATAAAGTTTGGCTTTCACCCGAAACCGAGGGGGCTTCTGACATGATAGCTCTTGTCGAACGTATGGAAAAAAAAGCGTATCCATGTGTTAACCTGACCTTTCATTCTTCAAGTTTGTTGGCAGGATTGAGTCCATTTGTAAAAACTTTTGAAAATGAAAGAAGATTTAACAGTAAGATTGAAAAATTTCTATCGAAAGCGATAGAAAAGAGTTGGAGGCCGATAACATTATCAGAGGTGCATGTTTCTTGATTTCTTCAAGCCGGTCATTGACCTGGCTTTCTAATTCAGGATCAGATTTAATTTGAAACCATTTTTGCAAAAGCATGCATTTGAACAAAAGCAAAGGGGAATAGGCTCTTTCTCCTTTGTTCATCCTGCCGGGTTGGTAATATTTTTTAAGAAGGACTTCCATCGGTTCCCATTCAATGATCTGATTCACTTTGTTCAGGAAAATTAAGGAACGATTTTTATCCGTATTATTTTGAATAGCAATGTCAGCAAAAGAAAAATACCGGTCTGTTGAAAATAGCTGACGTCATTTTCAAACTAAATTTTAAACCTTTATACACGAGGTCTTTGAGTTAAGAACTTTAAAAAGAAACAATGATGGAGGTCTGTATCAATGGAAATAAGGCTCTTGGAGAAAGAAGACGATTTAGAAGTATTGCCTAAATATATCAAAGAATGGGTACAACATTTTCCAGAAAATGATTATATAATAGTATTTCTTTATTTAAACAAACAACTGCAATGTGTCGCCCCTTTTTTGCTTGAAAAAAAAAAGGTGTTCTTTAGTTTTTCAGCGACATTTCTCAGATTTACTGGATTTTCTGAGTTCAATGATTTTATTTTTTTAAAAAATGATATTAACAAAGATAACTGTTACAAAGCTATATTTGAATATTTATTCCTAAACGTTTCTTTTGATTTAATTAGCTTAGGGAAAATTAGAGGAGATTCATACCTTTTTTGGTATTTAAAAAAAAGCATATGGGGAAAATATCTATCATTTAGCACAGAGGTGCCATTTAATGTATTATGCGAGGGTATGAACTCAAATAATCTTAAAACACAGAAAAAATTTATGAATAAATTTAAAAAGAATTATGATTATCAATTTCATTACTATAGCGGGAACAAGCCTGAAACATTATTAAATGAAGTTATTAATATTTATTTGAAGCAGTATGATTATTTATCCACAGAAAAGCATGCTAAAAGATTTAATATTTTTTCAAACGATAATTTTATAAATTTCATAAATAAAATTTTTCATGATGAGAATACAATCGTATACTTTATAAGCGTGGATGAAAAAATTATTACATATGATATTAGTTTTTTACATGGGAGGGAACTTATTCGCTGGAATAGTGGATATGATCCTGATTTTGCGAAAAGCAGGCCTTTATATATTCAAATCAGTGAATTATTCTCTTATTTGCAGGAAAAATCAGAAGTCAAATATTTTTGTTGGGGTAATGGAGGCTATCCATGGAAATTCCAATGGACAAGAAATTTTCACTCCTTGTATGAATTTGAAATGCCGAATCTTTCATCAAAAAAAATGGCTTTTCTGAAGTCGATTTTTAAATATATAGAAATATCAAAGCGGTTAGGTCTTTATTATCGGTTGTTTTATCCATAGATAATCCTTTCTATAAAAGCTTAGAATTTGTCTGAGAAAAAAGCAATCGAAAGAAAATTATGTCAAATACTAATTATTGGGAATTTAATTTCTCAAAAATATGAAAAAAAGTTATAGGTTGTGGTAAAAATATCAATAGAAAATTACATTTTGATGAGAATTTTAAATTTGATGTGGCTGGAAAACAATTAAAAATTAGATGGTTAAGTTTATAAGAGGTCACTTTTTTATTGCTGGCATATAATATGCATTTAGATCAAGCAAATGGTCAAGAGATTTAAAAAACAAAGTTTAAAATTTAAAAAAACCTAAAGGGGGAAAAATGAGAAAGATTTTTAATTATTTATTGTTAACACTATGTGGAGTGGTTTTGTTTATTGGAAATGCAGCCGCCACCACTGTCTATGATACGTTTCAGGACACTACTATAAACTGGCTAAATCATGATACCGGGTTTACAAAAGACACGATAGGCGATCCGAAAGTACATTCAATGACTGTAGGGATTGATGATGTAACGAACTTTCTGGTTTCTGTTGAAATACATGTGGATAACAGACTTTTATTCGATAATTTATTTATTAATGTCGAATCAAATGCTGCAACCTGGGAAGATTGGGATTATATGATTACGACAGCAAAATATACTAATATCAGTACTCTGTATTCCGTTGCCGATAATTATGAATATACCACTGTACTTTCTGGCGGTAGAAATGGCCATCCCATGGGAATAGATACGGAGGATCTCACTTTCAAGGCAAATATGACTAACGTTGTTAATTACGATTACGTTAATGATCTGCTGACTTATGATTTTACTGGATTAGATATCATCATGAAAGAAAACTGGGTGATTGGGTACACGCCTTTCTGTGCAAATGATGTAATGCTTACCCCGACTCCCGTACCAGAACCAGCAACAATGGCACTTCTGGGAATTGGTCTTCTGGGAATTGCCGGGATATCAAGAAGAAAAAGAAGCTGATCTCTGACCTGAGTTTCGGCATGCTTTAAATTATAAAAGGTCGATTCCGACAGCAAGTGCCGGAATCGACCTTTTTGTTTGCTGTATCGGTATATAGAAAAGGCTTGACTTTTATTCTGGTTTTCGTAATTTATGGCAACCGGAACCTAGGCGGTTATGGGTTATTTGAGACACTAAAATTGAGGCTGATATTGCGAGACTTGTGGAATGTTTATGAAAAGAAATAGTATCAGGCTGATTTTTTTCATTTTTTTGTTTGGTATATATCCTGTTTTGTTTGTTGGTTCTTCTTTTGCTGCTACACTTCGGTGGAGCATGGTTGAGTCGACCCCATCCGTTGTTATTGAAGGGTATAAGGTATATTACAAAACAGCGCAGGGTTCTGCTGTTCTGGCTGCCAGGCTGGGTAATGTGACATCCTATGATTTGGATTCTCTGCCGCTTGTTCCCACGCAGACCTATTATTTTGCAGTCAGTGCATATTCCACAGCAGGTATGGAAGGGCCTTTGTCTGCCTGGGTGCCGTATACCGAAAGTCCAGGTATTGTCAATTTTCCTGTAATCAGTTCTGATAGAAAAAGTATTGACGTTACGTATAATGAAAGCAATATGCAGGGGGCGGATGTAAAAGCAAATTACAGTTTTTCTCCGAGTATTCCCTTTGATGCGGGATATGAAATTCTGCGTATTGACAAGACCTATCGGCTGTATCTGAGCTATATTCCGGAATATACCATTTTTATACTGACGGTTTCCAATGTTACGGACAGTGCCGGGCACGGATTGATTTCCGGTACGGTCATGATTAATGATAATGATGTTGACGGACTTCCGGATGACTGGGAAACCCATTATGGCGTGACAGTGCCGGGTTCAGATTCGGATGCAGACGGGCTGTTGAATTATTCTGAGTTTCTGGCTGGCACAAATCCGACAAATGCGGACACGGATCATGATGGCCTGCCTGATGGATGGGAAATCAATAATGGGCTTGATCCTTTGAATAATGATGCTGCCGGTGATATTGACTGCGATGGGATCAGTAATCTGGACGAATATACACAGGGCAGCAGTGTTGCAAACAGCAGCCCTGCAAAGCCGGTTCTGGTGTCTCCGGCCAATGCATCTTCTGATGTGGGGTTAAGATCGAGATTTACAACCCGAGCCTACCGTGATCCGGAAAATGATATCCATGTGAAAACACAATGGCAGGTCAGTGCGGATCAGAATTTTGTAAATACACAGGATATGCTTTTGAACCTGGAATCCTTTGAATGTCTGACATCGCTGGATATGCCGGCATTTATTCTGGAAACCGGTCGGAGGTATTATTGGCGGGTTCGTTTTGCAGACAGTATGAGCAGTTATTCTGCCTGGTCTGAGCCTTTTTCATTTTCCACACCTGCAGCAGATCCTGAAGACTATGACAACAATGGTGTTCCGGATATTCAGCAGTTTGTCGAGGCGGGCATTGATTTAAATAATGACGGGGAAGCAGATGTTTTTTCAGATACATATAAAATGGTGACGGACGGCAGTGTTGTATTAAGCATTGAAGCGTCCAGTAATGTTCTGGCGATAGATCGTCTGGAAACAATACCCCCTGGCGATATCCTGGATAGTTTTGGAAAACCCGAAGATTTGAATATCGGGCTGATTCAGTTCAGATTGCGGATAAACAACCCGGGAAATTCTGCCCGGATAAAAATTTATTTTTCAGAACCCGTGGGTGAACACTGGTATAAATATGATTTAATTAACGGGTGGCGGGAGTATTCAGATGATTATCCGGGCAATGTGGTCTTTGGTGCGGATAAAAAATCAGTTTTACTGACCTTTGTGGATGGGGGAGCTGGCGACAGCGACGGGGTGGCCAATGGGATCATTGTGGACCCGTCTGGTCCTGGCGGAATCATTTCTTCAATTTCCACGGCAAGTTCTGCTGCAAGCGGGGGGGGCGGCGGTGGCGGCGGTGGTGGTTGTTTCATTGCAACAGCAGCTTTTGGTTCGCCTGTTGAAAAACATGTTCAGGTGTTAAAAGATTTCAGGGATGTTTTTTTGCTCAAATCCAGGATGGGACAAGCATTTGTTGCCGCGTATTATAAATACTCACCACCAATTGCAGATATGATTGCCCGGCAGGACGGATTAAGGGCTGTTGTGCGTTTCGCCTTGATGCCGTTGATTGCTTTGGGGTATGTGGTTGTCTATCTGTCTGCGGTTCAGCAGGCAATTCTTGTGTTGTCTGTTTTAAGTCTGTTCATCCTGACAGGCTGGCGGATTAAAAAATATTTTTAGACTGCAAATTCGATTGCGGCGTAGTTCTTTAAATCGATTTCTTTTCGCGCTTTCCATAGATTATAATTATCTTGCATGAGCAACCAGCTTTCAGCTGATCTGCCCAATACAACAGACAGTTTTAGTGCCATGGCAGGGGAAACATCTGTCTTGCCATTAATTAGCCTGCTGATTAATCCAGGACTTACCTGTAATTTCCGGGCCACTTCATTTGATCCAATATGAAAAGGGTCTAAGTATACTCTTTTTATAAACTCTCCTGGATGCATTGGATTGTGTTGGTTGAGTTGTTGGTTCATAAAGCTAATATAGCGTTTTGTTTGCTGTTTTTCAACGATAAGGATCTTGTAGAGTGTTTTATAAGGCTTGACTAATAGTTTTTGATGCTAAATAATTGATAGAAAGCGTTAAATATAATGATAATATTATTTTCAGGTGATATTATGATAATTTCAGATATACAAAAGCAAAAAAAATCCATGTACCCGGAACATAAGGAGCCAATATGTATGATCGTATCGCAATAAATTCTAAAATATGTCATGGTCAGGCATGTATCAGGGGAACAAGAATCCCTGTGCATCAGATCATCCGTATGCTTGCTAATGGGGATAAAATAGAAGAGCTTATAGAAGATTATCCATCACTCAAACAAGAGGATGTCTACGCCTGTCTGGATTATGCAGCTTCTCTTGCAGAAGAACAGATTACCCCCATTGAACACGCTATATGAAAATCTTTGTTGATGAGAACATCCCGCTTGCAACGGTAAAAGAACTTGTCCTCCAGGGGCATGATGTTGTAGATATCCGGGGAACCGATGATCAGGGCATCACAGATGAGAAGTTATGGCAAAAAACCCAGGAACTTCGATGTCTTCTTATCACAACTGATAAAGGCTTTGCTGCTCACCGGGAAGATCCCCACCATGGCATTTTAATCATCCGTCTTAAACAACCTTCCCGGCAGAAAATTCACCAAAGGGTTTTTCAAGCTCTCAAGCGGCATACCCCTGAACAATGGCCTGGACTTATGGTGGTCATGCGGGATGCTGTCCAAAGCTCATGGAAGGCGCACTATAAAAAATAAGACCTCTGCAAATAATTTTGTATATCTGCCATTTTTTCTCTACTGAAAATCTGCCTTCAAGTTCAATAGCAAATCGGTTTTTTTCTTCCTTATTTTAAATTTCAGGGTTCCATTATAATCGGGCGGATTGATTCTAATTTTTTGTTCAGATTTTCAGTGCGGATGGATTGAATCTCCAGGTTTTTCTGCTCATAAATTTTCCGGGATTCCAGCGGATTCTGTACCACCCGAGGCGTTAAAAAGACATACAGGTTGGTTTTGTCTTCTCCGCTGGATTGTGATTTAAATCCATATCCGAGAAAGGGAATATCCCCAAAACAGGGAACCTTTGTCTGTGCCTTTGTTATGCTTTCATCAATCAGGCCGCCGATGACAACGGTGTTGGTATCCTCAACGATCACACTGGTTTCAATATGGCGTTTAAGGGTTGTCGGCCGGTCTGAAGTGTTGTCAGTGGCGCTGTCCAGTTTGGTCAGCTCCTGGAATATATTCAGGCGCACCAGGCGGCCTTTGCTGATCTGGGGGGTGATTTTCAGTGTGATGCCCACATCCTTGTATTCATAAGAGCTGTATGTTTCTGTTCCCGAGTTTGCGGCAGAGCGTGTCTGATAGGGAACATTTTTTCCCACAGTAATCGTGGCCTCGTCATTTTCTGTGGTCAGAAGCTGAGGGGTTGCCAGAATATTTACGTCCTTGTCTGTTTGAAATGCCTGGATGACTGCCTGAATGGTCGGGAAGGCAATGCCGCCGATATTGATATTTTTACCCAGAATACCGATGGAAAATCCGCTGGGAAGACTGCCGTCTTTAAGCACAGCCGAATTTGAATATCCTGCATCGCCTGTTGCACCAAAGCCTGTGACCAGGCCTCTGGTGTCATCGCTGAAACTTGTGGATGCCCGCCATTCCGTGCCGATATTTAATCCGCGGTTGACATTGACTTCCATTATCAGACATTCAATGTACACCATGGCTCTGGGGATATCCAGTTTGCTGATGACATCTTCCAGAACCGGATAGTCTTCTTTTTCTGCCATGATAATAATGCTGTTGGTGGACGGGTCTGCTGTGATTTTTATGTTCCGGGATAAAATCGGGGCCTGGGCTGTGCCGGGTTTATCCTGTGAATTTTTGGTCGGAATGTCCTGCAGTATCCTGGCCAGTTTTTCAGCAGACGCATGTTCAAGGTAGTATACCCTTATTTTTTCATCCCCTTTGGCCACTTTTTTGTCCAGGATTTTGATCAGCGCATTCACGTGTTTTGTTTCGATTTCACTGGCCAGCATAATAATGGAATTGGTTCTTTCATCTTCGATAAACTTAATATTGATGTCCTGCGAGGGTGTTTTTTTATCTTTTGCTTTTTCAGCAAAAATGGTTGTAAGTCCTGAAGCCAGCTTTTTGGCATCTGCATATTTTATGGGGATAACAGATATTTTCTTTCCGGTGTTTTGAACATCGATGGTGCTTATGATTTTCAAGAGCCGATTAATGCTGGAAAGGGTTGACGTCACAATCAGCATATTGGTGTCATTATACGAAAGAATAATACTCTTTTGGGAAACCAGAGGAGTTAAAAGCGGTTTTAATTCTTCTGCGCTGGCGTATTTAAGGGGAATGATCCGTGTGACAATCCGGTCCCGCACAGATTCTGTTTCCCTTGAAAGGCGGGTGTTGATATTGTCGGATGCAGCATTGGGAGCAGGAATTATTTTTATTACTTTCCCTGACGGCACAGCGGCAAAGCCATGGATGTCAAGTACGGATTCAAAAACCTTATATGCATCTTCAATGGAAAGTCTTTTGGGAGAAATGATGGTTACGTTTCCGTTTACCTGTTTGTCTATGATAAAATTTTTATTTGTAAGGTTGCTCATGAATTTAATGAATATCCGGATATCCACATTATTGAAATCGATGGAGATATTTTCTTCGGTTTGCGGATTTTGTTGCGTTTTTTCTGATGCTGTGACGGGAGCGAAAAACAGGCATGAAAAAAGAATCAACAGTATCAGCAATGGCAGGGTTTTGTGGCGCAACATTATATATTCCGCCTTTTTGTATCCGGATTTTTATCCGGCGTTATATGATAAATGAGTTCAACGGTTTCGCCTTTTCTTAATACAAGGATCTTCAGCGGATCTGCCGGGGTTGATTTTTTATAAATATCAAGGCCGTCCTGGATGGAAGTCACAGCAACGCCATTCACTTTTTTGATGATATCCCCATTTCTAAGCCCTAAATTGTAAAAGACTGAATCCGGCAGGATTCTGTATGCCATAAGGCCATCCGGCTTGCTGCCGCTCATCACAGGCCGGATGGATATCTGTCTTTTTAATTCTTCAGTTCTGTTGAACAGGGCATGAACAGCGGATTGTTTTATCTGTATGTTCCGGGTGTTTGTTGCGCTGTTTTTTGTGATGGACTGTGGTTTTAATGTGTTTAGCAAATCGTTTTTGAGGATATAGTCCTTATGGTTGTATTCAAGGATGACGCTGTCCTTGAAGACCTGCTTTATAACCGCATTCTGGATCATATCGCCGGGTTTGTATAAGCCCTGTGAGCGGGTCTGGTGATCCTCGATGACTGCATAGGAGTCAATCGGGCCCATGATTGTGCCCCACAGCGTCAATGGCAGTTCGCTGGGGCTTGCCGGCAGCATTTGGGCTGAAATTTCTGCAGAAGAGGCTTGGGTGTCTGTTTTTTCTTTCAGGCTGATGGCCTGGTGTCTGGTTTTAAATTGATTTATACGGATCTGTTTGTAAAATAAATGAACGCCCAAGCCCGCCAGGCAGACGGCAAAAACTGCGCTGATAATGATAGCATTCGGTTTCATGCGGTGACTTGTCAGAACGTTTCCTGTCCTTTTCTTTGAAAATATTAAAACCCCTGTTGTCAAAGGCAATTCTCCCTGTGCGTCAAAAATTATGCTGCACAGTATGCGGCTTCTTCTGAAAACGGAATTTTGCAAGATTGGTGCCTGTCAGGAATTAAGGCATTTTGTCATAATTCAGGATGGTATCGTGTTGTTATAACTATACGATTTTTTTAATAATATTTTAAATTTTTGGGATTATTCTGCATTCATGATTCGCATGGTTCACCTGGCGTGCAGAGGGTGTAATTATGTCAAGTCTATCGGGTTGTCGTCATTTTCATGACAGTATTCATTATATCTCTTTTGTGGAAAATGTCGTCTGGAATCCTTGTAAAATAAGTGATATGCTGACCCATGTTCAAAAAAATTATTATAGTCTGTGTCTGCGTTTTCGGGATCAGCGGAGTCCTGATTTACGGCAGATATATTGAGCCGGAAAAGATCATCATCCGGCATATTGATGTCAGCCCTGATATTGATATCCCGGCTTTGAAAAACAAGAAACTGATTCATATTTCAGACTTGCACATGGAAAGAATCGGGGACAGGCAGCAGCATCTTTTAAATCTGATTGATCAGATTGAACCGGACCTGATATTTTTAACCGGCGATTATATTCAATGGCGCAGGACAAATAAGGGCGCCATTGAATTTTTATCCAGACTCAAGGCCAGATACGGGGTCTTTGCCGTTATGGGGGATTATGATTATTCTGATTCCAGAAACAGTTGTCTTTTCTGTCATGAGAGGGGAACAGGGGAATTTACAAAACAGCATCATGTGGCAATGCTTAGAAATTCCATTACAACTGTAAATATTGACGGACAGCAGATTAAAATTGCAGGGCTGGATGATGGATATGAAAGCCCGGATTTTTTAAGCAGGATAAATACGATTCAGGAGGCGGATGATTTTCTGCTGCTGCTCAGCCACAGTCCGCTGCTGTTTGATCAGCTTTCCGACAAAAAGAAAGTGTTCATTTTTTCAGGAGATACGCATGGCGGCCAGGTTTATCTGCCTGAATGGCTGTTTCGTATTTTCGGATATGAAAAAAATGTAAAATATAATTATGGTCTGTTCAGTGCAGGGCGAAAACACATGTATGTCACAAGGGGGATCGGGACAAGTCATGTCCGGTTCAGGCTTTTTTGTCCGCCTGAACTGGCTGTGTTCTATTTTTAAACCATGAAGCGTGCATTGCGACATATATTTTTTTTGTTTCTGTGTTCTGTTTTTTTAATATCGTGTGACGGTAAAGAAAAGACAGCGCATATTCTGTTTGATTTTGAATCAGACACCGTGCTTGATCAATTGCACTGGAAATGTCATGTTCTTTACTCGCTTTCAGATGATCATGCTGTGCATGGGAAAAAATCTTTAAAAATGGAATTGTTTGTGTCTGCATACCCCGGGTTTTCTCCTGAATTGAGAAAAGAAGACAGAAACTGGTCCGGGTATGATTTTTTTTCTTTTCATGTGTTTAATCCTTCTGAAACAACAATCCGTCTGGTATTGAGAATTGATGATCAAAAAGACGCTTTAAAACACAGCGACCGGTATAACAGGGGATTTCAGATTGTCCCGGGACATAATAAAATTATCATTGATCTGGATGACTTGAAGACATCCGGATCTGACAGATTGATGAACCTTGAATATATATATCGGCTGATGGTTTTTATGTCTCATCCGGACAAACCACACACCGTGTATCTGGATTATTTTTTATTAAGCAAAAGGGGGGCACAATGAGCAAAAAAAACAACATTGACACGGCGGCTAAGAATCGTATCGTAAGACTGCGACTTGTGGACGGGTCAAAAAAGTTATAACTGCAAGTGCTTGTAACTTTTAATGATAAATAATGCTTGAGTTTGTTTTGCAAGCTGTGATATTCTTGTGTTAAGATTTTCCAGAACAGTTACCATAACGAATAAAGAAACATGTGCAGTAATTCAAATTATATTTTCTTCTACTATTGATTTGGTAAAAAAGGAGAACAGGTTATGAAAGAGTTGATCAAGTACATTGCTCAGGCATTGGTTGATAACACAGATGAAGTTGATGTTCAGGAAATCAAGGCTCAGCAGACACTTGTTCTGGAATTGCGGGTGGCAAAAGAAGATCTTGGAAAAGTCATCGGCAAAAAAGGCAGGACTGCTCAGGCGATGAGAACTATTCTTTCCTGTGCATCTGCGAAAGAACAAAAAAGGGTCATTCTGGAAATCGTCGAATAATCCTGTCTAAATCATATAAATGATGAGGTTTCAGAATACACGCCCTGGGATGATTTCAAATTTAACCAGCCACGACATTGTTATTGTTTGTGATAATATTGTCTGCACGGGAAACGCCAATGCTCTGGGCTATAAAGTTAAATTGGCGTTTGAACCCCTTTCCCATTAATTTTAAAACAAGGCTCCTGCCAGACATAACAAATCAATTGAAAAAACAATGGTTTCTACCGGTCGTTGTTTGAGAATTACCTTTGTTGTTCTGGTTCAGGGATGTCTCTGTTTTTTTCCAAAAATCTCCTAAAACAGATTTCTTTAAATGTCATCAGCATTTCTATCGCTTCTTCAATAAGCCGAAAATCTCAATCGTTTTTTTTTGCGTTAGATAGTTTTTTAGTATAAGATATTTTTTATAGGCGTATCAATGGTTTTCAAGATAATGAAGAGCTTTATGGGGATGTTCATAATAACAAACCTTTTTGTTGGAGTTAAGTATGCCTGAAATAAGCCGTTTTTATGGTATAATAGTGGCCATGTTTTTCGATGACCATAATCCACCTCATTTTCATGCTCGATATGGTGGGGGGAAAGTGGTAATAGAGATAGAATCTCTCAAGGTTTTGGAAGGCCTAATTGCCCCACGGGCTTTGGGTTTAGTAATTGAGTGGGCTTCTCAGAACAAAACCCATCTATTGAAGAATTGGGAATTGGTGAAAAACAACCAAACCCCTAACAAAATTGAGCCTTTGAAATAAGGGATGGATATTATGATAAAAGATGTAATTTCAGCTATTTATAAGGGTAAATATAACATTGAAGTGACTTTTGAGGATGGTGCCACAGGGATCGTTGATTTTTCAAAATATTTGGAAAAAGGCGGTGTCTTTGATAAATTCAAAGATATAGAATTTTTTAAAACTTTTACAATTAATGAAGACCTTGGGGTTTTGACATGGGGGGGTGAAATAGATATAGCACCGGAAACACTATATGCCGAAGCAACGAATTCTCCCCTGCCAGACTGGATGATTTTGCTGCAAGATTCTTCTGCAAACAAATCCTTCCAGCCGATCTCATAAATGAAGTGGCTTTTAAGGGCATCTTTGCGAACTTCTTTTGACATCCACAGTGTGACCCTCGTCACTGTCTTTTATGCCTGCTTACCCTCAGCTTCTGATATGATCCATTTTTAAATCGAGCGTTCGTTCGTTTTTCATTGACATAAAAAAATTTGCCGGTTAAAAATAGAACAAATGCTCGAATTATTGTATTTTGAGATTTGTTTAATAAATCTAATGAACGCTTATCAGGAGTATTCCAATGCCAATACCAGAAAAACTTAAACCATATGCCAAGATGCTTGGATATCCGGATTCAGAGACTCTCGGACAATTGCTGACGATATTATTCAATAGTGAAGACAAAATTCGAATAGCAGTTGCCCTGCCTGGAACAATACCTGAATTATCTGAAAAGACAGGATTTGGGATTGTCAAGACAGAACAGATCGTTAAAGACCTGCATATGAAGGGGTTGATAAACGAAAAGATGGATTCACAAAAAAAATACCGATTATATCCTGGTATGATTGAGCTGCGAGATGCATCCTCCCTGGCACCGGGTATTGACAAAGAGGTTCTCAGGCTGTGGAATGTCATGATCAGAGAAGAGATGCCCAAAAAAGTCGCTTACCTGGAGGAAATGGGATATCCCCCTATGATGCGGGTTATTCCCATTGAAGAAACTGTTGAATCACAAAGCTTAGTACTGGATGTTGATTCTGCCAGAAATATCGTTCAAAATGCTGAGCAAATTGTCGCCATCCCCTGTGTTTGTCGAATGACTGCACGTTCGCTTGACAGGAGTCCTGACTGTCCGGGTCCGGATAAAGACATAAACCTTTGTCTCATGATCAATCAATTCGGAAATGAATCTATCAAACGCGGTATTGGTGAAATAATTTCATCAAAAGAAGCCATTCGAAGACTGGAAATTGCAGAAGAGGCCGGATTGGTTCATGTGACGCGAAATAATGTAAAAAAAGATATGATCCTGTGTAATTGTTGCTCCTGCTGCTGTACGGGTATGTTTATGGTGAATGAAGCAAATTATGCTTCATTTGCACCTTCGCGTTTCAGGATTAAATTGGATGAAGATGCGTGTGTCGCTTGTGGAACATGCGAGGATCGATGTCAGTTTCATGCAATTGAGGTTAATGATATTGCCCAGATTAACCTGGAAAAATGTTTTGGATGCGGCGTTTGTGTTTCAACTTGTCCCAGCCAGGCTTTGGTTTTGGAAGAAGTCAGGTCTAAAGAGCATATTCGTGTAACATGATTTTTTGTCCCAGGCAGGTGACTTTGACATTCTGGGTCAATAAAATAAAGCCTTTACAGAGATAATATGGCGGAAGTGCATGGGAATCGAACCCACCCGGGACGGTATTAACGCCCCACATCGGATTTGAAGTCCGAGGGCCCCACCAGTGAGCCGCGCACTTCCGCATTAAATAAAGAAATGTAAGTATACCCGAAGGTCCTTATTTGTCAAATTGTTTTCTGGTTTTCTCAGGAAAATTCAGAGGGGAAGGTGTCTCACTTATTTTAAAACAGGAGGAATTTACATGCCTTACGCTGATATAGATGGATGCAACTACTACTATGAAGTCACAGGAAATGGAGACCCCCTGGTAATGATTCGGGGGCTGGGAAGTAATCTGGACCACTGGTACCCCCAGATACAGGCCTTAACCCAGCATTTTCGTGTGATGGCTTTTGACAACCCGGGAATCGCCCGGACAAAAGACGTAATAAAACCGTATTCTATACTGAAAATGGCACAGAACATCCCAAAATTGATGGATGTTGCGGGTATTGAAAAAGCGCATGTGTTCGGGCTTTCCATGGGAGGAATGATTGCCCAGGAACTGGCCTTAAATTTTCCGGAACGGATACAAAGGCTGATTCTCTGCGTCACTCATTGTGGCAAAAGCCACTCAATATCTCCCTCTGACAAGGTGAATCAATTGTTTGCCGCGATGATAAAAGAGGGAACGGATGAAGCCAGGGCAGCTGCTGCTGCAGTCATGTTCGCACAGGAAACACTGGAGAATAATCCTGAAACAGCCGCAGAATATGCCGGAATTTCAATGAAATATCCGGTATCTACAGAAATTTTAGTCAAACAAAGCCAGGCCATCCAGGAATTTGACACCTGGGAACGCCTGACGGACATAACACCTCCCACACTTGTTTTGGGTGCAGACAAAGATGTGCTGATACCACCGGAAAACCTGAATATTCTGGCGGATCGTATCCCAAATGCAAAACTGCATTTTATCAAAGGCGGTGGGCATCAGGTGATGATTGAACAGCCTGACGACTGCAATACAGCCATCATAGATTTCTTAACATAAGCATCAGCGTAATTTTTAGTTTGAAGATAAAGTTACTTGAAAAATTAAAACACGGTATGAAATAATCTTTAAATGGAAATTTAAAAAAAAATCTAAATGCGATAAATACAGGAGACAATTAATGAGTAAGGCAACAATTGAAGAACAAGGGGATGTAGCAGTTGTCAGAATGACCAACGGGACTACCAACGCAATTAATCCAGAATTTATCGAAGATCTGACAATTGCATTGAAAACCGTGCGAACGGATTTCAGAGGAATGGTTCTTGCGGGAAATGCCAAATTTTTTGTTATTGGCTTTGATGTTCCCACACTGCTGAAGCTTGACCGAGCCGGGATGGCTGATTTTTTCCATCGCTTCAATCAGTTAATACTGGACCTATATACATTCGCGCTGCCAACCGCCTGTGCCATTGCTGGTCATGCCATTGGCGGCGGAAATATTATTGCCCTTGCAACAGACTATCGTTTTATGGTTGAAGGGAAAAAGCGCATTGGTCTAAACGAAATCCAATTGGGTGTTCCAGTTCCTTATTTAGCGGATTTAATACTTCGGCAGATTGTTGGTGATCGAGCAGCAACTGAGATGCTGTACACAGGCGATATGATGTCGGTTGCCGCTGCACTGAAATTTGGTCTTGTTGATGAGACAGTCCCGGAAGAAGACCTGGAGCTGAAAGCAATTGAAAAAATAGCTAATTTTGCAAAATTTTCCAGTGAGGGTTTTGCTGCAATAAAAGCCAATCGCACTGGTGCGATTCAGGTAGCGTACCTGGCAGATTTTGAAGAAAAAAATGCGCAGTTTATTGATCTCTGGTTTAGTCAGAATGTGCAAGCACTTTTGCATAAGGCTGCTGAAAAGTTTTAGGAGGTTTTTAATTGCGGAGACATATCTGTAACACCGAAAGTCAGATGGTAGGCGATATCTGGGATTCCATCGCTCAAGATGCTGGACAACAAACGTTACCGGAATGGTAAAAAAAAGAGCTGGACAAAAGATGTGCCGAATACAAAGCTGGAAAAATAGAAGCCTATGACTGCCAGGCAGCCCACGATGAGTTAAGGGAAAAGTACGGATTCAAATGATCCCCCGATATACTGCCCGTGCGTTAACTGAAATCGACTTAGGGATTCTATGGTATGAAGAGCAAGGAAGAGGTCTGGGAGCGGAGTTTCTAAAAGAAAATATCAGGGTAAAATTAAAACTCGTCTGGCATTAAACGTGCTCCGTGGATTACCGCAATGATATCAATTTGGCCAGGCTTGATCCGGTAGATAATCCGGTATGGTTTTTCTATGACTTCCCGAATGTCTTTGGCATCATACTCCGGCACTTTTCTGCCGGACATGTTATGTTCAGCAATTTGTTCTGTACGTCGGGTGATCCTGTCAATCATTCGTCTGGCATAGGTTGGAGAATTAAACGCTATGTATTCGTATATATTAGCAAGATGATCAATAGCGTTCTCGGTCCAGCGAACTCTCATTTTGTAAGACCAAATTTTTTGCGAACTTCTTTGACATCCACAGTGTGGCCCTCGTCACTGTCTTTTATGCCTGCTTCTATGGTTTGACGGACATAAATCTGCTGCATTAAATCATCCCAGGTGGCCTGGTCCGGAAGTTGATTTAATATTTTGTAGGCTTCTTGTTTTATTCCTTCAGTCTGCATGTCTTCATCCTTCATTGTGGTAAAAAGTATCACACAAGTTTTAAAATCGCTTTTGACACAACGTTTATAATCTTAAAACGAATATAACATGATCGTAAAATGAATGACAGTTTTTCTTGACCAAAATTCACCGTTTATTTTTTTAAACCCCTCTGGAAATCATTTTCAGGTCTTATTTTTGACACATCTTTCCAATCACCGTTACAGGAATTCATTATAACGTTATGGTTGCGTTACCTTTTAAGGTAAATAACGTTATTTCACGTCAGGGGAAAAGGGGCTGTTTTAAATCATGCCCTTGTCTGGCGAGATCCTCGGGATTAAGTTTCTAAAAGAAAATATCTGGCATGGTGTATGCAGAAGTTTCATTCATCAGATTAAGTATGCCATTTACTTACCTTTCAAAGTCTGATGAAACACCTCCGTGACCTCCGGGGCAATTTGAATACTGCCAGGAATTGCCCCGGAGGCGGTGTTTAGGCAGGAACAGGATTGAATGAACAGGCGAATAATAAATATACTGCACTTTTATGGAGGGTGTTGTGGGAGAATCATTTAAAGATATCGCTATTGTTGCATGCGGGACCATGAGCCCTGAAATAAATAACCTTAAACAGCTGGGGTTTCTTGATACGGAACATATTTTTTTTACAACACCCGGACTTCACCAGGATATTCCAGAGCTTGAAACTCAACTGGTCAGGCTGATTGAAAAAGGAAAATCAGTGGCCAGGGGGGTGATTGTTGTATATGGCGGCAAATACTGTTATGTTAATCCAGATAATCCCACCCGTTTAATGAAAGATATTATAGGTGAACAGGGTTCGAATGTGGTCAGGATTGAGGCCAGTCACTGCATGGGTATGATGGCAACCGAACAGCAGATGAAACAGATTACAACTGATCTCGGTGGCGAACCGGTGTGGTTTATGACGCCCGGCTGGGTAAAGTTTAAAAAACAGGTGTTCAAAGGCTGGGACAAGGCCATTGCCAATGAGAATTTCCCCCGGCATACAGGTGGCGCTGTGGTTCTGGACGGGATTGAATATATGGATCAATATATGACGGAAAACCCGGAAGAATTTCTTGATTATTGTGACTGGATGGGGATTCCCATGCAGGGAGCGCCGGTCTCAATGGATCGGTTTAAAGGGCTTTTAACAGACGCTCTGGCTGCTTTGAACAGGTAACAACAGCAGGATATGATAAGCATTTGAAAGGAGATGCCATGACATTTGTGATTATCGGAGGAGATGCCGCAGGCATGAGTGCGGCAAGCCGGGCCAGAAGGCTTGCGCCGGATATGGAAATTATCGTGCTGGAACAGACCTTTGATGTTTCTTACAGTGCCTGCAGCATGCCCTATAATATTGCAGAGCCAGGGATAGATATGGAAAATCTGGTGGTCAGAAAAGCAGATGTGTTTATTGCAAAAAATAAAATAAATCTGTTAACAGGGCACAGGGTAACTGCCATAGACCGTGGGGCAAAAAAAGTCTCCGGAATTACAATAGAGGGGGCTTTGTTTGCTTTTGACTATGATACGCTGTTTATCGCAACGGGTGCGGCTCCGGTTATTCCACAACTGCCGGGGTTTGACCGGCCTGAGGTCATGGCCTTGAAAAGTCTTGCCCAGGGAAAAATCATTAAATCCTATATCAAACAGCATCAGGTTAAAACAGCCGTGATTGTGGGTATGGGGTATATTGCCCTGGAAATGTGCGAGGCGTTTGAAAAACGGCAGATTAAAACCAGCATGGTGAAGCCCGGACCGGTTTTTCTGCCCTGGCTGCCCTCTGACCTTGCTGATGTGATTTATAAGGAATTGATCGACAACGGCATTGATATTTATTCAGGTCACGAGATTAAAAAAATTGAATCCACGGACACAGGTGTCCGGGTGGTGTGTGAAGATCTTGAACTGGATGCGGATATGGTATTGGCAGCCATAGGGGTAAAACCCTGCAGTGAGCTGGCCGGTGCTGCAGGACTTGAGCTGGGGATATCAGATGCCATTGCTGTTGATCCGTATCTGAAAACCTCGGATGAAAACATCTATTCAGCAGGTGACTGTGCAGATGCGTACCATGTTGTTACAGATAATAAATGCTGGATTCCGCTGGCCTTGAGGGCAAACCGGGCAGGGTGGGCAGTGGCGGATAATGTGTGCGGCACGCCAGCCAGGGTTCCGGGTGTTGCAGGGACCTCTGTATTTAAAGTGTTTTCTCTTGAAGTGGCCAGATCCGGGCTGACTTTCAAAGAAGCGCAAAATGCCGGGTTTGATCCGGTGGAAAATGTGATCGAAAGTCAATCCAGAGCGCATAGCCAGACTGACTCAACGCCAATTTATGTGAATATGGTGGCAGATAAGAAAACAGGTCGTCTGTTAGGTGCTCAGATGGTGGGAAACGAAGGCGTGGCCCACAGGATAAATGCAGTTGCCGTGGCCTTGCACAGCAAAATGACGGTTGAAGATTTTTTTCAGACAGATCTGGCCTATGCGCCGCCTTTCGGGCCGGTATGGGATCCTTTGCTGACAGCTGCCAATCAATTGCTTAAAAAATTATAAACGGTTTAATCCTTTTTATATGAGTTCTTTCAGGTTGATGCTGTATTTTTTTATGCGGTTCCATACCGTTACCCTGTTGATGTTCAGAAGTTGAGCTGCTTTGCTTTGGTTGCCACGGGTTTTTTTAAGGGCATTGATCAGTTCTGATTTTTCATCAGGCAAAGGGTGCCTGCGAAAATCAGTCGGGTCCGGGTCAGGTTCTATGGCGTGTTTCATGCTGATTTTTTTAGGTAAATGTTTTAACTGGATCAAAGAATCATCAGTGGTGACAAAGGCGTATTCCATGGCATTTTTAAGCTCCCGGATATTGCCGGGCCACGGGTATTCCATTACCGATTCCATGGCATCATAGCTTAGCCCCTGGATGGTTTTTCCGGTTTTTGTATTTAATTTCTGGATAAATGTGCTGATCATGAGAGGTATGTCTTCTTTTCTGTCTCTTAATGCCGGAAGATGAATGGGGATGACATTGATTCTGAAAAGCAGGTCCTGCCTGAATTCATTTTTCCGGATGAGCTCATCCAGGTCTTTATTGGTTGCCGTAATAATTCGCACATCAACAAAAACCGGATCAATATCTCCCACTCTTTCAAACTGCCCGGACTCCAGAACCCGCAGCAGTTTGGTTTGTATCGGCATGGGAATATCCCCGATTTCATCCAGGAAAAAATCTCCCTGATTGGCCGCTTCAAACCGCCCGATACGGTTATTGTAGGCTCCGGTAAACGCCCCTTTGGCATGTCCGAACAATTCACTTTCAAGGACTGCCTCATTCAAGGCTGCGCAATTGAGCTGGATAAACGGCCCGTTTTTTCTGGACCCGCACAGGTGGATGGCGTTGGCCACCAATTCTTTTCCTGTCCCGCTCTCCCCTGTGATGATAACCGGTGCCTTGCTCTGGGCAGCTCTTTGAATCATATCAAAAACATGTATCATGACAGGTGACTGGCCCACAATGCCGTAAAAATCGGTTTCCAGTTCACATTGTCGCGACAGGATGTGGAGTTTTTCATCCAGCCGGGTCATTTCAGAAATATCGGTTAATGTTTCCACAACGCCGATGGCCTTGCGGGTTTCATCCCAGAGTATGGAGGCGTTTTTTAATACCGGAAGAAAACTGCCGTCTTTTCTTCTGACCTGGCACTGGCATTTTTTCATATCTTTGTGCCCGGGTTCAAACAGTTTACACCAGGTGGATGACTCTTTTCTTCTCAGCGTCTGTTCGCAGGCATCACATCCCAGCACACTGCAGGACATGCCGATAATGTCTTCAGATGTGTATCCGGTCAATGTTTCAAAGGCTTTGTTCACCATCAGAATGGACCCTTCCGGCCCGACAAACATAAGACCGTCATTGATCGTGTTCACAATTTTTTTCCAGAAAATATTCATTGAGTGATCGTCCATCCAGGATTCCTTTTTTTCAGGGTTTTGTAAGTGTTTAAACTGTCGAATAAGTGTTTAAACGTTTAAACACTTATTTAAATACTATGAATGAATCATAGGGTCAAGGTCTGATGTGAATTTTTAATTATACTGTAAAAACAAATACTTAATTATTTTTATGGTTGAATCTATCCTGTGGGCATGTCCGTTGCTATACAGAGTTTAAAAGATTGTCCGTAAAAATATTTTGCAGCATCCAGACCCTTTTTTAAGGACTGAACATGACATCAAAACACACACTGGATCTCAGGGGGGTCATATCCCCTTTGAATCTGCTGAAATGTAAAAACTATCTGGCATCCATGAAACCGGATGAGGTCCTGGATGTTTTTCTGGCAGATACGGATGTGGTGAAAGATTTAATTATCATTGTAAAAAAATCCAGGGACAGGGTGATGTATCAGAAGAATGAAGCAGATTATATCTGTCTTGGAATTAAAAAAGGAGAAAAAACACAATGGCCGGAATTCTAAACCGACAGGAGGTTTTATGACAGAAGAACTCAAGGCAGGCTGTGCACGTCCCACCGGAGGGCCGGTAGGACAAACCGCCCCTGAAAAAACATTAAATTCAAATACAGCATCTGAAAAGGAGAAAATACAAATGATACAGGTTGGAAAAAAAGCCCCGGATTTTACTGCGCCCGGTTATCAGAACGGGAAATTTGTTAATGTGAAATTATCAGATTATTTAGGAAAATGGGTTCTGCTATGCTTTTATCCCGGTGATTTTACTTTTGTCTGAGCAACTGAAATTTCAGCAGTTGCTGAAAAATACAATGAATTTAAAAAACTGGACGTTGAAATTTTATCCATGAGCATTGACAGCATGTTTGTTCATAAAATGTGGAATGATCATGAACTTTCAAAAATGGTTGAAGGCGGCGTGCCCTTTGCCATGTTATCTGATGCCGGCGGAAGAGTCGGGAAGATTTTTGGTATTTATGATGAAGATGCCGGTGTGGAAACCCGGGGCAGATTTATTATTGATCCGGATGGTATTGTTCAGGGCTTTGAAGTGCTGACGCCGCCGGTGGGAAGAAATATCAGTGAAAGCCTTCGTCAGGTCCAGGCATTTCAACTGGTCAGAGAATCCAAGGGAAGCCAGGCCACGCCTTCTGGCTGGCGGCCGGGTAAGAAAACTCTCAAACCCGGACCGGATCTGGTGGGGAATGTCTGGAAAGAATGGGAAACTAAAATGGCGTTTGATTGATCTGTTTTCAGGAGAAGCAATATGAAGCTTACGCGACGAACATTTTTTAAATTCATGGGGGCCGCAGGTTCCACTGTGGTGGGCAGGGCTTCATCAGCCAATGCCTGGGAATCAAAGGCACCGCCTGATTCTTACGGGTGCCTGGTGGATCTGAGCCGGTGTGTGGGCTGCCGCAAATGCGAAGAAGCCTGCAGCACGGTAAACGGGCTGCCAGCGCCGGAAAGAGCCAACTGCCAGTGTACCATTTTTGAAAAAAAACGGCGGCCGGATGATACCGCCTATACGGTGGTGAACCGGTATTTTACCGGCAAACTGGATACTTTTGACAAGCCGCTGCCCACCTTTGCCAAGGTTCAGTGCATGCACTGTCAGGACGCAGCCTGTGTTTCAGCCTGTATTGTGGGGGCTCTGACCAAGGATGAAACCGGAGCGGTGCATTATGATGTCAGCAAATGTATCGGCTGCCGGTATTGCATGGTGGCCTGTCCATTTGAAATACCCGCCTATGAATATGATGATCCCATTACACCCAGGGTCATGAAATGTACATTCTGTTATGACAGGATCAAAAAGGAAGGCGGGATTCCAGGGTGCGTTACCATCTGCCCCACAGAAGCGTTGACCTTTGGCAAAAGAGAAACAGTGTTGAAGATTGCCCATGATCGGCTCAGGGAAAATCCTGGAAAATATATTCAGCATGTTTACGGTGAAAAAGAGGTTGGCGGAACATCCTGGATGTACATATCTGCGGTGCCGTTTGAAAAGGTCAATCTGCCGGTTCTGCCGGAAACACCTTCTCCAAAGCTTTCTGAAACCATACAGCATTCGCTTTTCAGTTATCTGTGGTCTCCGATTGCACTTTTTGGTGTGCTGGGCGCGGTTATGTTTACATCAAAAAAACATACGGATCATTCAAACCGGAAAGGAGGGGACTGATGGAACATAAAGCACGTCCTTTAAATAAAAAATTCTGGACACCCGGTGTCATGGTGATGCTGGTATTCATGGCAGCCGGTGCAGTTTCCATAATTGCAAGATTTACCGGCGGGATCGGCTATGTAACCAATCTGAGTGACGCACGGCCCTGGGGACTCTGGGTAGGGGTGGATGTGGCCACCGGGGTTGCGCTGGCTGCCGGCGGGTTTACCACAGCAGCCCTGGCGCATATTTTCGGCAGGCATAATTATGAATCAATTACCCGGCCGGCATTGTTGACTGCAGTTTTAGGCTATACTTTTGTGGTGCTGGGACTTCTGGTGGATATCGGCAGATCCTGGGCCATATGGAAACCCATGTTTAACTGGAATACCAATTCGGTTTTGTTTGAAGTGGCCATGTGTGTGATGGTGTATCTGACCGTGTTGTACATAGAGTTTTTTCCCATTGTTGCAGAACAGTTCAAAGACCGGGTGAATCTTCCGGGCATATTATCTGTTTTCAACAATCTGGTGGACAGCATACTCAAGAGGGGTGATGCATTTGTGGGAAAAATCATGTGGATATTTATCATTCTGGGTGTTGTTCTGTCCTGCATGCATCAGTCCAGCCTTGGCTCCCTGATGCTGGTTGCACCGACCAAACTTCATCCATTATGGTATACGCCCATGCTGCCGCTTTTATTTTTAACCTCTGCTTTTGCCGTGGGGTATCCCATGGTGGTGTTTGAAACCACGCTTGCAACCTCGTCATTCAAGCTGGATGGTGAGATGAATATCCTGACGCCGTTAACCCGGATTACGGTTTTTCTGCTGGGGATGTATATGTTTCTTAAAATTGGAGATATGATTTACAGAGGAACCTATATATATCTTTTACAAGGCACCTATCAGACCAATTCCTTTATTGTTGAGGTGCTGTTCGGGGTGATGGTGCCCTGGGTGCTGCTGTTGTTCAAAAGAATCAGGCAGTCACGCACCGGTATTTTTATTGCAGCTTCCATGATCATTGGCGGGGTGATACTGAACCGGATAAACGTGTTTATTGTGGGGTATAAATCGCCTTTAAGTGAGAGCGGATATTTTCCTGCGCCAGGAGAAATTTTTGTCACTTTAGGGCTTATTGCGACATTGATGTTTATTTACAGGTGTGTTGTGACCTGTCTGCCTGTTTTGCAGGCCCCCGAGGAGGTGTCATCGTGATAAAGAAGATTATTTTCTTTATGGGAGTTTTTTTGTTTCTGATGCCCGGGCTGTCTGCGGCAGAAGTCTGGAAAGCCCCGGATCAGGAAAAAGCAAAAGAAAGAGCCAGAGAAGTGGTCCCTTTTGTAAAGGAATACAAAGACGACTGTCTGATCAACCGGAGGACCTGTCTTGTGGATGCCGGTATTTCCATCAAAGATGTGACAACGGTTTATTTTGTTCTGGGCAGTCCTGTTATTAAAAAAAGAGAGGATCATTATGAACCGGTCCGGTTTGCCCATAAGCGCCATGCCGCTTTAACCAATGACTGCAGTGTCTGTCATCATTTCAGACCCAAGGATGAGAATGCACTGGAAACCACACGGTGTTCAGCCTGTCATCAGGATTCTTTTAATCCGGATTACCCGGAAAGAATCGGCCTTAAGGCAGCGTATCATCAACAGTGCATGCAATGTCATCAGAATCAGGGAAAAGGACCTGTGGACTGCAAGGGGTGTCATCTCCAGAATGTTCCGGATCATAAGGAACTGGTCAAGCTGCCGGATGGTGCAGATCCGTTCCAGGTCACAGCAGAATGTCTGCGGTGCCATGATACCCAGGCCGATGATATGCTGACCACAGCGCACTGGCTCTGGAAAGGGCCGTCACCCTATACAACAGGACATCGAAAGGACATCATGCATGGCAAGGGCACCACGGCCCTGAACAATTTCTGAATCAGCCCCATCAGCAACGAGGCTCGTTGCACAAGCTGTCATGCAGGATATGGATGGAAAGATGATTCTTTTGATTTTACAGATAAAACTAAAATGGACTGTCTGGTGTGCCATGATACCACCGGAACATACAAGAAAGCGCCTCCGGGTGCGGGTATGCCCGATGAAAAAGTGGATTTGAAACACGTGGCTCAGAATGTCGGGCATTCAAGCCGGGCGTCCTGCGGTTCCTGTCATTTTAACGGGGGCGGGGGAGATGCGATAAAACATGCGGATATGTCCCGGCAGCTGATTGAACCCGGCCGGAACTGCGATATTCATATGGGCGGATATGATTTTTCCTGTGCCGAATGTCATAAAACCAGAAATCATGAGATTTCCGGTAGAAGCTCATCGGTTCCAGTTGCAGAAGGAGAGGTTTCATGTGTTCAGTGTCATTCGGAATCTCCCCATTACAGCGGCGGTTTTCTGGATCATCATTTAAATACACATTCCAAAACCCTTGACTGTAATGTCTGTCATTCGCCGGTCTATGCCAAATGTCAACCCACCAAGACCTGGTGGGACTGGTCAAAGGCAGGAGATAAAAATCGTAAGCCTGTGAATGATAAATACGGGCAGCCGGATTATAACTGGATGAAAGGCGAATTTAAATGGGAAGAATCTGCTGTGCCTGATTATGCATGGAGCTCAGGATATATGAACCGGGTACTGATCGGCGACAAGGTGGATAGCGATGCAGATGTGATTAATCTGACTGAACCGGTGGGATCAATTAAAGATCCGGGTTCCAAAATCACGCCGTTCAAAATTATGAAAGCCATTCAGCCCATTGATGCGGAACATGATTATTTTTTGATCCCGCATCTTTTCCCCCGGGACAAAAATGATACCACGGCTTACTGGAAAGTATTGGACTGGGAAAAAGCATTTCAGGATGGAATGGCTGCCACAGGTCTTGAATACAGCGGTACGTATAAATGGGTGGAAACCTGGATGTACTGGCGTCTTGAACATGAGGTCATGCCTGCAGACATGGCATTGTCCTGTGTGCAGTGTCATGACAGTCTGAAAGGAGAAAAAACCTGCAACCGGTGTCACCAGGATAATCGGGATATTGATTTTAAAAAGATCGCTGGCAAGGGAACTGATTTTTCCTTAATGAAGTCCGAGGGCAGGGATGTTGGACATCTGATTAATAAAACCGATTATATTAATTTCAAGGCATTGGGTTACAAGGGTGATCCCATTATTCACGGCGGGCGATTTAAAAAACTGCCCATGGGATATAAAGAAAAAAAATAGAAAACAAAAAACCGTTACACATGCAGACCCCGGATGAAGGGGCACTGAAATGATACAGCATATTCAGTGCCCCTTCATGCACCGGGTAAGTCAGTTCTTTTCAGGACTGATCGTTGTTGTCTAGTTGATTTTTAATCTCTGCAAGTTGCGCTTCCAGCATATCTGCCCTGTTCTGCAGGGCAGTCCGGGTGGAAACCGCTGGTGCAGATCCGGTAGCCCATCGGCCGGCATTCTGGCCCCAGCCGATTCCCTGGCCGTTTCTTCTGCCAGAACCCATGCAGCCTCTGCGGCCGGCACCTCTGCCCATGGGATATCCTCCTGCTGAAAATCCCTGATCCAGATTGCTGTTTCCAGTGCATACGCCTCTTCCTCTTCCTGTCATCGGGCCTTGGTTTGCAGGTCCTCTTTGATTAAATCCAGGCATGATATATCCTCCTTTTGTCTATGATTAAAAGGGTATTGTTAAGTCAATACCCATGAAAATTATTCCTGTTGATTCCAGCCTTTACCAGCTCTTCCGGCAGGGCCTTTTCCGCCGCATCTTCTGCCGTTTCCCCGGCCATGGCCATGCTGCCGTCTTTGTTCGGAGGTGTCCATGGTATAGCATCCCCCTTCTATTTTCAGGTGATAGCCGTTTACAAGGGCATTGGACAGATTATAGCGGCCGGATTTTAAAATGCGTCCAAACGTCTGTCGGGACACATCCATTATCTGTGCGGCCTGACTTTGGTCCAGGCCTTCAAAATCAATATGACGGATGGCTTCAAATTCTTCCAGCGACAGTGTTATTTCACCCCTGCCTTTGAACCCGTGAGGTCCGAATTTATTCACTGACGGTTCGCCAAGGATGCATCTTAATCTTTTAGGGCGCGGCATATTCGTTCCTTTATTGTTTTGGTCATTTGACTATAACTATAAAGACGAAAAGGATGGCTGTCAAGAATAATTTTGGTCAAATGACCAAAATAAATATCAGGATATCAAACTTATATATTTACGGTTTTTGTTGTAGCTTGGTCCTCTGAGGCGGGCACAGCTGATTTTTGCGTCGGCAGGTCTTCTGAATCCGGCGCACCGAAAATTTTGTCGGTAAATTTTACATACCATGCCGCAGACTGTACCTGAATGATATATGCAATGGCAACCACCAGGGCTGCGCTTGCGCCTTCCTTGCCAAAGGCATTGATGGCAATGGCAAGCGCGATGGACAGGTTTCTCATGACAGAACCATATACAAGGGCGATGGCATCGCCTCTGGGCAGAAACAGTCTGCCTGCCACACTGCTTAATATGTAATTAAAGGCATAGATAATGGTCAGCGGTACAAGGATATATAAAAGCATGGAGGGCGATGCCGCAATGCCTCTGGCTTTTAATGCCATTGCAATGAACACGATCCCGATAACGCCCAGAGTTGACATTGCCGGAAATTTAGGGCCGATGTTCTGCTTGAAGCCTTTCTGCCCGTATTTTCTGACCAATAGTTTACGGGTAATAAAGCCTGCAATCATGGGAATAAAAACAATGATGACAATCTGCTGCATTACTTTTACAAAATTGATTTCAATGGAGGCCCCCATGAGAAATTTTACATAGAACGGTGTTGCAATGGAGCCCAGTGTCAGCCCGATAACCGTCATCTTCACTGCAGCTTCCAGGTTGCCCTTTGCAAAACCGGTCCAGGATATGGTCATTCCGCTTGTGGGGACAAGCCCTGCCAGAAGAAGGCCCAGGGCCATATACGGATGGTCTTTAAAGAATATCACACCGATAAAATATGCCAGAAAGGGAATGATGCCAAAATTAATAACCTGGGTCAGCATCTGGGTTTTCAGATCACCGCCTTCAAACACTTTTTGAATATTCAGATTCACCATCATGGGATATACCATCAGAAAGGTAAATGGAATGATGAAGCTTTTTAAAAAGGCTGCATTAAAACAGATGCCAAAAACAAATCCGGCAATCATCATCACGGGAATTGCAATGGTCAGGTTTTTTGTTATTTTACCAAGTATTTTCCACATGACGGGCTCCATTATTTTCCGGGTCCTTGAACCCTTTTTTGGTAATGAAATGAATGGGGCAGGAGGGTCTGAATTTGCAATAGATGTCAGGATCACGGCATTCCAGGCATTCCCGGCAAAGATAGATATTATGTTTCATGCAGATATAGCCGGTTTCACGATCAGGATGATTAACACATTTGCCCATGGGACTCCTCCAGTTTGATTGAAATTCAGATGCTATAGTAAGTTTTCAAGGTTTCTGACAATGGTTTCTTCAGTCTGCAGGCCCACAAAGCGTTTTATTTCCTTGTTGTCTTTAAAAAGAATCAGCGTGGGGATGCTTTGAACCCTGAATTCAGTTGCCAGCGCATTGTGTGTATCAATATCGATTTCAATAATACGGGCTTTTGACTGATAGTCCATGGTTAATTTTTTAATGATGGGTTCCTGGGCTCTGCAGGGGGCACACCAGGGGGCATTAAAATCTACCAGTGTAATGCCGTGTTTTAATTCTTCCTGAAATTTTTTTTGTTCCATCTTTGCCCGTCTCCTTTTCAAATGTCAGAAAAATGGTACTGATAAAAAATGATGTTATCAAGAAACATGCCATTTTTTTTAAAGCGGGCTATATTAAGATATAACATATTGAATATACATATAATTATTTGTATATTCCCACAAAAAATCAGGTTGATTTTCTGCGGGAATTCATATAAGTAACGCTACCAGAAGGGAACGGTTGCGATTTGATAATGACTGCAAAATGCCAATTGCCTGCCAAATGTCAATTGATGGGATGGGTATATCTCTTGCGGATTTAAATTAAATATTGGTAGAGTAAACGATCTTATAAAAAAAGAGGAAAAATGGAAACGCATCAATTATGGAATGTTAATTTTTTAAATCAGATTCTGGATACCATGGCTGAAGGGTTGTTTACTCTGGATGATCAGGGAATTATTACCTCCTGGAATAAATCAATGGAAAAAATCAGCGGGTATTCTGCCCGGGAAGCTGTTGGTAATACCTGCAGATTGATAGAGTGCAGTCGGTGTTTTGGTCAGATGTGTCCGGCGGACATCAACAAATGCGGTGTGATTCAGCACGGCAAAACCGAGGCAAAAGAATGTTTTATCCGGCATAAGGATGGTTATGATATTCCAGTGATAAAGAATGCCCGGCTTGCCAGGGATGAGAATGATCAAATCCTTGGGATTGTAGAAACCATAACCGACCTGACTGAGCTTAAAAAAATTAAAAGAACAGCTGAAGAAGCCCAGAGAAAGCTTAAAAAAACCTACCAAATCGGCAATATTATTGGCAAAAGCGCTGTCATGCAGAATATCTTTGATGCGATACGGGCGGCCTCAAACAGTCGAGCAACCATATTGATCCAGGGAGAAAGCGGGACCGGCAAGGAATTGGTGGCAGGGGCCATCCATTACAATGCAAACAGTGAGGCACGACCCTTGATTACAGTGAATTGCTCAGCACTTTCCGAGTCGCTGCTTGAAAGTGAACTTTTCGGTCATGTAAAAGGGGCCTTTACCGGGGCGCACACCGATCGTAAAGGCCGGTTCGAAGAAGCGGACGGTGGAACTGTTTTTCTGGATGAGATTGGAGAATTGACGCCTTATATTCAGATCAAGCTTTTAAGGGTGCTTCAGGAAAGAGAAATTGAAAGGGTCGGGGACTCGAGAAAAAGGAAGATTGATATCCGGATTATTGCTGCCACGCATCAAAATCTGTTTGAATTGACGCAGCAGGGCAAATTCCGGGAAGATCTTTTTTATCGCCTGAAGGTGTTTCCAATCAGGGTCCCGCCGTTGAGGGAGCGCCGTGAGGATATTCCGATTCTTGTTGCCCATTTTATTAAAAAGGGAAATAAAAGAGAGAACAAATCCATTGCCGGGATCAGCACGAAAGGAATGAAAAAATTAATGGAATACTCATGGCCCGGAAATGTCAGAGAGCTTGAAAATGCCATTGAACACGCTTTTGTTATCTGTAATTCAGATCAGATTCAGCTTGTGGATCTGCCTGTTGAGATTCGTGAAAATCATGCAGGTTCAGGAAATCACCTCAGATCTGCCGGAGCAGCTACTCATTTGCATGTGCATGACGCAGATAAACCGGTAAAATTAACAAGACAATCCCTTCTGGAATTACTTGATGCATGCAGTTGGAATAAAGCAGAGGTGGGCCGTCGAATTCAAAAAAGCCGGACAGCTGTGTGGAAATATATGAAAAAATGGGATATTCCTTTGAACCCGGAGCGCTAAACCCAGCAGGGATGATGATGAAAACAAAAAGAAAAATGTCTGAAAAAATCGGTCTTTCTCCCGGCACTCTGGTGCATGTCGGCCAGAGAAAGGAAGAAACAACACGGGTCAGGATTATTGATTATGATCAGGATTCAATCAGGGAGGAAGATGTCACACGGATTGAAGACTGCTTTTTGTTCAAGGATAAACCCAGTGTGACCTGGATCAATATTGACGGCCTTCACGATATCGATCTGATCGGTAAAATCGGCACTTATTTTGATGTCCATCCCCTGATTCTTGAAGATATTGTTCATACCGGAACCCGCCCCAAAATCGAGGCGTTTGACACGCATATTTTTATTGTTTTTAAAATGCTGTCTTTTGACAAAGACAAGGATGAGATTGTTAATGAACAGTTAAGCATTATTCTGGGCTCCAATTTTGTTATTTCATTTCAGGAAAGACAGGGAACCGTTTTTAATCCGCTCAGAGAAAGGATCAGGAATGCAAAAAACCGTATACGAAAAAAGCATTCCGATTACCTGACATATGCGATTATCGACACGGTGGTGGATAATTATTTTGCAATACTTGACAATATGGAAGAAAAACTTGAGCAATTGGATGAAATGCTTCTTACGTCCATGTCCAAAGACACGTTTCATTCAATTAATAAATTGAAACGAAAGCTGATTGCTTTAAGAAGAGCGGTTTCTCCTTTAAGAGAACTGATAACGGCTGTGCAGGACAAAGATTTTGAACTGGTGGAGGAAACAAATCTGATATTTTTTAAAGATATCCATGACCATGTGATTCAGATACTTGAAAGCATTGATACCTACCGTGAACTGGTTTCCGGACTTCATGACATCTTTTTGACGAATGTGAATACCCGAATGAATGAAATTATGAAAACACTGACCATCACCGCAACAATTTTTATTCCGCTTACATTTATCGCAGGTATTTATGGAATGAATTTTAAATATATGCCCGAACTTGAATGGCGATGGGGATATTTCGGGCTCTGGGGGGTCATTGTCGGGCTGGTTGGCATCATGTTTTATTTTTTTAAGAAAAAGGACTGGTTGTAACAGCGCCTCCAGGATGGACACGGTTTAATCTGAAAGGAAAATTATGACATTTGATATCCAAAACTGATTCTGATCTGAAAGGAGATTTTTATGGGAATTGCCGGGGATATTATTATTATTGTGATGGCCGCATTTGCAGGTGGTTTGATTGCGCAAAGGCTGAAACAGCCCCTGATTCTGGGCTATATTCTGGCAGGCGTGGTGGTGGGGCCTTATACCGGCGGAGTTACTGTCTCCAGTGTCCATGAAATTGAGATGCTGGCTGAGATCGGGATTGCATTGCTGCTGTTTGCCCTGGGCCTGGAATTTTCTTTTAAAGAGCTGAAACCGGTTCGGAATATTGCCCTGATTGGTACACCGATTCAGATTCTTGTGGCTATTCTTTTCGGGTTTTGTATCGGCCAGATCTTTGGCTGGCCATGGATGCAGTCTTTGTGGTTTGGCGCATTGATCTCACTATCCAGCACCATGGTTCTGTTAAAGACCCTGGAAAACCAGGGCAGGATCGGCACCCTGTCCAGCAAGGTCATGATCGGAATTCTGATTGTTCAGGATCTTGCCATTGTGCCGATGATGATCATTCTGCCCCAGTTGAATGACCCGAAAGTGGGGTTGCCGCTATTGGGCATTGCTGCTGTAAAGGCGGTTTGTTTTCTGCTGCTCATGATATTTGTAGGTACAAAAATCATTCCCCGGATTCTGAAATACATTGCCAACTGGAATTCAAGAGAGCTGTTTTTATTGGCGACAGTGGCAATTGGTCTGGGTATCGGATATGGTACCTATCTGTTTGGTCTTTCCTTTGCCTTTGGCGCTTTTGTGGCCGGGATGCTGCTCAGTGAATCTGATTATGGGTATCAGGCCTTAAGCGATATCATGCCATTGCGGGATGTTTTCGGTCTGCTTTTCTTCACTTCGGTCGGCATGCTGCTTGATCCCCGGTATCTGCTTGCAAACTGGCAAACAGTGCTGGTCCTGGTTGCCGTTATTATGGGGGGCAAAGGCGTCATATTCGCCGTGTTAAGCAAGTCTTTCGGGTATGGAAATATCATTCCTTTTGCCACGGCGCTGGGGCTTTCCCAGGTGGGTGAGTTTTCTTTTGTTCTGGCCCGGGTGGGTATCAGCTCAGGTTCCATCACCACAGAGTTTTATTCATTAATTTTGACCATTACAGTGATTTCCATGTTTCTTACCCCATTTATATCCGGGTTAACCGGTCCGCTTTATAAACTTCGCAACCGGTGGGGAAAAGCCTATACCTATCAGACCGTCAATCTGCCGGAAGAAGGACTAAAAGATCATTTAATCATAGCCGGTGGAGGACGGGTGGGAAAACATATTGCAGATGTCCTGCGGCGAATGGAGGTCAGTTTTGTAATTCTGGAATTTGATTCCAGACGGGTAGAACAGCTGAAAGCACTGGGTTTTCCAATTATTTTCGGGGATGCCAGTCAGCAGGTTATTTTAGAGGCTGCAAATATCGAAAAGGCAAGGCTGATAATGATCACCACGCCCGTAACCGTTGTCGCAAGGGCCATTACACTGCTTGTCAAAAAAACACATCCGACTTTGCATATTGTCACCCGGGCGCAATCCATGGAGCAGGTGAATGATTTTTATAATAATGGTGTATATCATATTGTGCAGCCGGAATTTGAAGCCAGCATGGAATTTACACGTCAGGCACTGCTTCATCTGGATCTGCCGATTGACAGAATTCAGCAGTTTACCGATGAACTGCGGACAGAACTTTATCATTCCCTGTATGATCAGCCCGGAGAATATGCTTCCATTGCACAGCTTCAAAACAGTTCAAGATTGTTCCAGCTGACCTGGGTGAGCATCAGTCCGCAAAGTTCGCTGGCTGGACAGACCATTGGAAAATCAGAAATCAGAACCCGGACAGGAGCAACCATCGCAGGTATTTTAAGGGACGGGAAGCTGCACTCCAATCCTTCACCGGATTTTATTCTGGAGCAGGCAGATATGGTCGGGGTTCTGGGAACAAAAGATCAGCTGTCAATTTTTAAGGAATTGTCAAAAAACATAAACCCTGTTCCGGTTTTACAAGGATGATTCAATGGTGCCGGCTGCAAGATCAAGCCGGGTCACTGCCAGTTGATAATCGTGGATGGCTTTCAGATGTCGGGTCAGGCTTTGTTGCACCAGGAGTTCTGCATCCAGAAGGTCCGCAATGGTGAACAGGCCGTTTTCATATCTGTTTTTTACAATACGAAGGGATTCCTGGGATTGCTCAATGGCTGCCCGGGCCACAGCAATACGGTTCCATGCGCTTCGGGCATTAAAAAACGCCTGTCGGGTCTGGGCACAGACCTGTTGTTCCATGGCTTTGATATGGGTCTGTACCTGCTGAAGATTGACCAATGCTTCACGTATTTTTGATGATATGCGTCCGCCGCTGAATAGCGGCATCGATACCATGCCGCCAACCGTGTAATTGGTTCCGGTGTCTTTAAATTCTTCTGAATTGATTTCATAATTTCCGGAAAGACTGACAGATGGATATCTCAATGCCCTGGATTTGTCGACTTCCTTGAGGGCAATTTGTTTTTGCAGCTTTAACTGTTTTAATTCCGGCCGGTTGGACAGGGCTTTATTCACCCAGATGTCCAGATCTTCTGCAACCTGATTGCCCGGTTTTAACGGGGATGTCAGTGTGTATTGCAGGTTGGAATCCATACCCATGGAAATATTCAGCTCGCACATGGCAACATCCACCCGGGTTTTCATTTCCATCATCTGCTGTTCCAGATCCGCAATATGCACCCGGGCGCGCAGCAGATCGCTTTTGGCTACAAACCCGCCGTCATACCTTGATTGTACCAGTTGAAGGTGGGATCGGGCAGTTTCAAGAATCTGCTGCAGCACGGTTTTGTTTTCACGGACAAGCAGAACCCCGATATATGCGGTGATGGTTTCAGCGATCACCTGCTGGCGGGCACTGCTTTCGGATATGGCTGCCGCCTCCTGACTCAGGTTGGCCTGGGCAAGGCTGTACCAGGTCTGGCCGCTGTCATATATCGGCCAGAGGACAGAAAGAACCGTGGAGTAGTTTGTAATGGCATCCGGGTCATTGAGCCGGTCCGGATTAAAATCTGAAGTGGTGATGTTCTGCTGGTTGAGTCTGGTTCCAAAGGCCCACATGGGATTTGTGGTGTGGGTGAGCTGTTCGGATATCTGAACCTGGGGGATAGCGCCAGACCGGGCCTGGATGATTTTTTCCCGGCTTGAAAGCACGCCGTAGCGGGCCGCCTGAATATGATGATTCTTTGAAAGGGCTGTATCTACAGCGCCGGAAAGGCTTAGATCAGCTGTCAGTCCTGAAGAAGGACAGACAAGTATTCCGATAAGAAACAGCCATATGGTGAATTGTCCTTTCATTTTTTTAGTCCTTTTTTTTCAAGCGCTCTGAATGTTTCAGATGGTCGCCTTCCCATCGTTTATCCATAAAATACAGGATGGGAACTGTCATTCGGGAAAAAAGCAGGGAAGCGACTTCCCCGGCCATCAAGGAAATGGCAAGACCCTGGAATATCGGATCAAACAGGATGACCGAGGCGCCGACAACAACGGCTGCGGCAGTCAGCATCATGGGGCGGAACCTTACAGCCCCTGCATCAACGACAGCTTCATCCAGGGGCATTCCCTGGGCGATACGCAATTCTATAAAGTCCACCAGGATGATGGAGTTTCTGACCACAATACCTGCGCCGGCAATAAACCCGATCATGGAGGTTGCGGAAAAAAAGGCACCCATGGCCCAGTGAGCCGGCAGAATGCCGATCAGGGAGAAGGGGATGGCCACCATGATAACAAACGGTGTTGAAAAAGACTGGAACCATCCGACCACCAGGACAAAAATCAAAATCAGAACCACGCCAAATGCAAACCCAAGATCCCTGAACACCTCATAGGTGATGTGCCATTCTCCGTCCCATTTCATGGACAGATGGCGGTCTGTTTCCGGAAGGGATGCTGTATGCTGAACAATTTTATAGCCTTCCGAAGGTGTGATGGCATTAATTTTTTTCCACATTTCCAGAATGGCATATACCGGACTTTCTTTTTCCCCGGCCACATCTGCGGTAACGTAAATCACCGGCATCAGGTTTTTATGGTAAATACTTGTGTCCAGCCCGGTTTTCCGGGGATTGACAAGAGAAGACAAAGACAAGAGACTGCCATCGGCCGCCACAAGTTTTACGGCACTCAGCCGGTCGATGCCTGCCCGGTCTGAAAGCGCAGGCTGCAGAATAATGGGGACATCCTCCTTTTCAAGCGGCTGATGCAGAAGGCCGACTTGCTGTCCTTCCAGAACCAGTTGAAGGGTCTGTGCGATCCGGTCGACACTGATACCGTGAAGCGCAGCTTTTTCCTGGTCAATATCCAGTTGATACCGGGTCTGGTTTTCTTCCATGTACCAGTCCACATCCACCACGCCTGCGGTGGATTCAAAGATATCACGAACCTTGAGGGCCAGTTCTTTTTGCCGGTCATAATCCGGTCCGTAGATTTCCGCCACCAGCGTGGAGAGTACCGGCGGCCCCGGAGGGACTTCAGCAATCTTGACCCGTGCGCCATATCGGTCTGCAATGGCTTTTATCGCAGGTCTCACCCGTTTGGCAATTTCATGGCTCTGCTGCTTTCTGTTGCCTTTACCTGCCAGATTGACCTGTATATCCGCCATGTTCGGACCGCCCCTTAAATCATAATGACGGACCAGGCCATTGAAATTAAAAGGCCCGGCAGTACCGGCATAAATCTGGAAATCCACGACTTCATTCACGGTTTTAAGATAATCGCCCATGTCCATGGCAGCAGATGCGGTGTCTTCCAGGGTGGCGGTTTCCGGCATATCCAGAATCACCTGAAATTCGCTTTTATTGTCAAAGGGCAGAATTTTAACTTTGACCAGCCCCACGCCGACCATGGCACAGGCCAGAATCAGAAGGCCTGCAACGCTGATGAGAAATCCCCATTGCCAGGCTTTGTGATGCAGCAGCGGTCCCATGACTTTGCGGTACAGCCGTGTGGACCAGTCTTCGTCATTGGGCCTTTGGGTGGCAGAGGTTTTTTTGTGCCTGATCATCCGGACCGATGCCCAGGGGGTGACAATAAAGGCAACCATTAAGGAAAAAAACATGGCCGCAGACGCACCTACGGGTATGGGTCGCATATACGGCCCCATCAGTCCGCCCACAAAGGCCATGGGTAAAATGGCGGCAATCACGGCAAGCGTGGCAAGAATGGTGGGATTGCCCACTTCATCCACTGCTTCTATGGCAACTTCAAATCTGGACCGGTCCTCATTTTCTTTTAAACGGTAGTGGCGGACCACATTTTCCACAACCACAATGGCATCATCCACCAGAATGCCGATGGAAAAAATCAGGGCAAACAGCGTAATGCGGTTCAGGGTGTACCCGTACAGATAAAACGTTGTCAGGGTCAGGGCCAGGGTCACGGGAATCGCAAACGCCACCACGCCGGATTCCCTCCGCCCCAGCGTAAACCAGATCAGGATGATTACGGATATCACGGCGATGACCATGTGCAGCAGCAGCTCATCGGATTTTTCTTTTGCGGTTTCACCATAGTGACGGGTAATGGTCATGTGTATATTATCAGGGATAATGCGCCCTTTGGCATCATTGACTCTTTCCAGGACTTTGTGTGCAACACTGATGGCATTGGTCCCTTTTCGCTTGGCCACGGTCAGGGTGACAGCAGGGCTCACCCCTTTGGATGCTTCAATTTCGGGAATCTGTTTTTCATGGGCTGCAGGGCCTGTGCCGAAAAATACATACTGCCCGGGGTCTGCAGGCCCGTCTTCTATTGTTGCGATATCTCTTAAATACACGGGTCGGCCGTTGGCAACATTGATGACAACAGCGCCTACTTCTTTGGCTGTTTTTAAAAGACCGCCGGTATGAACGACAATCTGGCCGTTTTCAGACGGATAGCTGCCGGAATCCGAAGCCTGATTGGCAACGGATATCAGCCGGGCTGTCTGTCCTGCATCAAGACCGTAAGCTTCCAGCCGGGCAGGGTCCAGGCGGACATTGATCTTTCGGGGTTCGCCGCCGATGATGGTGGTGATGGATACATTGGGTTCCTGTTTGACGATATCCTCAATCTCTGCAGTCATCCGTCTAAGCTGATAATGATCAACCGTATCGCTCCAGAAGGTCAACGCAAGGATGGGGACATCATCTATGTACCGGGGCCGGATCAGCGGCGGGCTGACGCCTTGTGGAATCCGGTCATAATTGGCAGTCAGTTTGGATTGAAGGCGGACAATGGAGGCTTCCTCATCCTGACCCACCAGAAACCGGACCACTGCCATGGACATGCCCGGCGAGGAGGTTGAGTAGATATATTCCACCCCGGGGATTTCCCAGAGCAGTTTTTCCATGGGTTTGGTCACCCGCTGTTCAACTTCTTTGGCACTGGCTCCGGGCATCTGGACAAATACATCGATTATGGGAACAATGATCTGGGGTTCTTCTTCTCTGGGCAGAAACATGACAGCCGCAATGCCTAACAATATCGAAGCAATGATAATGAGCGGAGTCAGTTTGGAGTCAATAAAAAAAGCAGCAATTTTTCCGGCAGGCCCTGTTTTTGAAGTCATGGCGTGATCCTCACAATATGCCAATGATTTTCATGCCGTCTTTCAATTGCGCCTCAGGAGAGATGACATACCGGGTGCCGGGCTTTAATCCGGATATGATTTCCACCTGATCAGCAAAACGACGGCCGCATCTGACAAGGCGAAATCTGACCACAGCCGTGTCATCCACCATGAAATATCCGGTGAGCTGGCCCTGGGTAATCACTGCAGATTCCGGGATCAGCAGTATGCCGGTTTCACCTACGGGAATATTGACCCTGGCAAACATGCCTGAACGCAGCAGGGGAGTCCGGGGCAGGGTGACCTTGACCAGAAAAGAACGGCTTTTTTCATCTGCTGAGGGAACAATGGTCTGAACGGTTCCGGTAAGTTCTGGTATGATTTTTTGATCCGGGATAGAAACAGTGATGGCCTGTCCGATCCGGACTGCCTGGATGTGCTGTTCCGGCAGAACCAGCTGCGCCTGAAATCCGCCTGTTTTCTCCAGGGTAATCAGTGGCGTCCCGGGTGTTGCCAGATCCCCTGTGCTGATCATTTTTTCAGTGACAATCCCGTCATACGGGGCAAGAATTTTTGCATCTTTTTTAGACACCGCAGCTTGAGAAACCGCTGCCTGAAGCTGCTTGATGCGGGATTGTGCAGCCAGAACCATGGCCTCTGCCCGGGCAAGGGCTGCTTCAGCCTGCAGGTGTCTTGCCTCCATCTCTTCAAATTCCTGACGGGTGGCGGAGTCCTGGCTGTACAGGTTCTGATACCGTTCAAAGGTTGTCCTGGCAAGCCGGGCACCTGCCTGGGCCGCATCCCTTTCTGACATGGCAGCAGTCAGCGATTTTTTTGCTTCCTCCAAAGTGGCTCTGCTCTGGCGAAGACCTGCAGCCACCTGCCGTTGGTCCAGAACAACCAGGACCTCTCCTTTTTCGACCAGATCACCTTCCTTGACATTTACCGCCAGAACTGTTCCCATGATTTTTCCGGACAAGGTGGTGTAATCCTGTGCAGCGATAGTCCCCAAAGCCTCATAGATAAAAGGCTGGTTGCTGACAGCGGCGATGGCAATTTTTGCTTTAATGGTTGCAGTTGGCTTTTCTTCAGTGGTTCCAGGTTCTATTTTGTCACTGCATCCGGTCAGAAAAAACAATGCACTCAGTAATATCAATAACCGGAATAATGATTTTAAAACCATGATATCTCCTTTATTGTTACTTCATGTCACACCAGAACTGCTGAAGTTTTTTCTTTATTTATCAGATATACTGTAATTTAATCTCCAGTCTAAAAATTCTTTTTCAAAAATTTCCATGACATGTGCAGACTCTTCCTGGCGCAGGAATTTTTTTGTGGCAGCGTATGCCGGGGTATGCAGTTTAACCAGTTTTCTGGCATACTCATTTGCAGGTGTCATGATATCAATGCCCTCTTCTATCAGATCATCCACAATTCCAATGTCATAAGCTTCTTTTGGAGAATAGGGGGTTGAATGGAGCAGGGCTTCTTTCCAGTATTGATGGGGAATGGACGAGCGGCAGATTAAAGTGATCCAGCTTGGAATAACCATTTTATTGGCCACCTCATTGATTTGAATGGTGTAGGGGCCGTCGCTGATCATTATCCGGTCGCAGGCAGATGAAAGGATCACACCTCCGGCAATGGCATGGCCGGTAAAGGCGACAATGGAAGGGACGGGAAACTGATAAATTCTTAACATGGTTTCGGCAAATTTTCTTTGAAACCGGATCTGTTCTGCCAGATCCTGGGTCGGCAGAAGTTTTAAGTCAAGGCCTGCAGAAAAAACGCCTGGCCGGCTGGTGAAAATCAGCGCAGCAGCTTTGTCGGCAATGGTCCTGTCCAATGCTTCATTGAGTTCGTTAAAAAACTCCCAGTTCATCGCATTGACCTTGCCGTCATCAAGGGTGATGCGGGCAATTTTTCCATCAATTTCATATTGTATTTTGGACATGATTTTCCTTTTTTTAGTTTAGATGGTTATTCGCAATATTCTCAGGTTTATAGGAATACCAACAGATGCTTTGTTTATCAAGAGTTTCGTTCTTAATTATTTTTTTTGAATCATCACCACATGATGTATGGTTTCAATGGTGTGATTATTTCTGGAAATAAAATTAAATTTTTCATTAAATTGATCTTTGCCGTATTTTCGGGCAATCACCCCGAAGGATTCATCCAGAAAATCCCATTGATAGCCCAATGCGCCATCCAGTTCAATATGGATTTTGCCGTATTTTTCAAAATTTTCATCTAAAAATTTTTCTCTGAATTCCTCACCGGAAAATTGAAAAAATTTTTTATATCTGCCACCCGGATACTTGCTGAATTCTTTACTGATATTTATGGTAAGTGTTTTCATTTCACAGCCTTTTGGTTTATTGAATCTTGTTTTTCAGGTATGCAGTATATTATACATTGAATTGCAAAAGTAAAATGTATTTTAAAACACAGATCTTTTGAAAAGTATTGTATTATTATTGAACCCTCTGGTATTCGATGGTATCGGTTTGATGAAAGATTCATTTTTAAGGGGCGGGATGATCTGATGGCAAAAATATATCTGGTTCGGCATGGTCAGGCATCTGCAGGGTGGGGTGCGGATATTGATCCGGGATTGAGTGCGCTTGGTCGCCAGCAGGCTCAGGAGGCTGCAAAAATTCTGGCGTTGGCAGGCCCTGTTCAGATTTTAAGCAGCCCCATGGCCCGCGCTTTGGAAACAGCCCGACCCTTATGTGAATTGTGGCAGACAGAACCTGTGGTGGAGCTCCGGGTGGCAGAAATACCATCCCCGACAGAAGACCTTGGACAACGGACTGAATGGCTGCATAAAATCATGCAGGATAAGTGGCCCAATCTGGGTTCAGACCTGCAGCGCTGGCGCAGAAGAATCATTGATACGGTTGAAGAACTCACAGAAGATACCGTTATTTTCAGCCATTTTATTGCCATTAATGTGCTGGTGGGCGCAGCAACCGATAACGATCTGTTGGTAAATTTTTTTCCTGATAATGCATCTATCACAATTTTTGAAGTTTATCATAACCATATACATCTGGTGGAAAGAGGAAAAGAAGCCGGAACCATCATTCGATAATCAAGCAGATGGGCTGGTCCTGAAAAATGTTTACTTAGTACCCGTTCGATGTTTTGGGCTGTGTATTAAATACTCATATTCATGCCTGCAAACTTTGCTGTGCAAAATCATTCGTCAAAATATTGTGTTCAATATCAAATAGTTAAAAGCAATTTTCCCTTAAGTTAAATCACGGCACCCATGTTGCAATTGTTGTGTCCAGAATCCACTGATTCATCCAGTGCGGTTGATAATTTTTTAACCTGAGGAGATTTATAATGAAACAAATAATTCTTAAAGCAGTGATTCTGGTATCCATGCTTGCAGCTCCCGTTTCAAGCGTGGCCAATGGAAGGATGGATGTTAATGTGGTTGTTCCCATGCCGCCGCCTTTTGTGGTTGCCGGTCCGCTTCACGTGGTGGTAATACCCCAGACCTATGTCTATGCTGTCCCGGATGCAGATGTGGACATTTTTTTCTTCAGCGGATGGTGGTGGCGACCCTGGCAGGGCCGGTGGTACCGTTCCCATGACTATCGTTCAGGATGGGTTTACTACGGAAATGCGCCTGCTTTTTACAGACAGGTGCCTCCCACCTGGCGCAGTGATTATCGTCAAAATCGCTGGAAGGGACAACACTGGGAACACCGGCGCATACCGGTTCATAGCGTCGTAAGAGACTGGCACAGATGGGAAAAAGACAAATACTGGGAAAAGCAGAATCATCAGATAAACAGACCGTATCAGCATGAAAAAAAACAGAATACGTATGTCAGAGAACAGCCGCGGCCTGAAGCACGACAGAAGCAATACCAGCAAAGGGACAGGGATAAAGAAAAAAACAATCATGCCCGGCCTCAACGTGCCCAGAACTGGCAGAACACTCATGACAGAAAAGATATGAAAAGATTGTAGAGATTACCTGTTTGAGAATGAATCTGAGCAACTGATGAAAAAACTTTTCATGGACAAAAATACAGGCTTTATTTAGACTGGCTTTATTCAGTTTATTCATCAGGGAGGCAATATGGGAAAATGGCATCAGACAGGGTGTGTATTGTGTACCCAGAATTGCGGGTTAACCGTTCTGGTTGAAGATGACCGGATGGTAAAGGTTCTTCCGGACAAAAGCAATCCGAGAAGTCAGGGCTATGCCTGCAGAAAAGGGCTCAATCTTTTGTACCATCAGTATCCGGAAAACAGACTGACCCATCCTTTAAAAAAGGTTAATGGGAAATTTCAACAGATTTCCTGGGATCAGGCCATTGAAGAAATTGCAAAAAAAATGAAAGCCATTGTCACTGAGTATGGGCCAAGATCGCTGGCCTATATGGGGGGAAGTTCACAAGGCGGCCATATGGAAGCCGGGTTTGGTCTTGGTCTGTTGCGGGGGTTGGGATCACAGAATTATTATTCTTCAGGCGGCCAGGAGTTTTCAGGTCAATGGTGGGTCAACGGCCGTGTTATGGGAAAACAATATAATGTCAGCGGCCCTGACGAGCATCATACACAGATGCTTGTGGCCTGGGGATGGAACGGCATGGAAAGCCATCAAATGCCCCGGGCGCCGCTGGTTTTAAAACAGATATCAAAAGATCCGGACAAAATCCTTGTGGCCATTGATCCGCGGTCAAGTGAGACAGCCCAGATTGCCAATATCCATCTGGCGCTGCGCCCGGGAACAGATGCGTTGCTGATCAAGGCGATGATTGCCGTCATTCTGGAAAACGGATGGGAAAAAAACAGTTATCTGGATCAATACGTGGACGGATGGGATACGGTAAAACCATGGTTCAAGGACTTTGATATTCAAAAAGCGCTTGACGTCTGCGGTCTTGATTATGAACAGGTCCTTGAACTCTGCGGTCTTATGACCACCAGACGCTGGTGTTTTCATCAGGACCTGGGCATATACATGGGGCGCCACTCCACTTTAAATTCGTATCTGTTGTATATCCTTGGTGCAGTGTGCGGCATCCTCCAGACACCGGGCGGAAATATTGTTCCGGGGATGGTTATGCCCATGGGGTTTCATGCTGATGAGCGCGATCCAAAAGTCTGGAAAACCCTGGCCACCGGGATGCCGCCTGCAGCTGCCGGGGCATTTCCCCCGGCTGTGATGCCTGAAGAAATTCTTTGTGATCATCCGGAACGCATACGGGCGGTTTATGTTTCCAGCTGCAATCCATTGCGCGCTTACCCGGATACCCAGGCTTTTGAAAACGCTTTCAGCCATCTGGATCTTCTGGTGGTATATGATATTGTCATGAGTGAAACCGCGGCCCTGGCAGATTATGTCCTTCCCTGCCGATCCTTTTATGAATCCTGGGATACCACCTTTGTACCGGTAACATACCCTGAAGTTTTTTCTCAGCTCAGAAGACCCATTGTATCGCCGCCGGGTCAGTGCCTGGAAGCATCCCAGATCCATACCCTGCTGGCAGACCGTCTGGGTCTGATCCCCCAGATTCCTCAAGCCTTGTATGACGCTGCCAAGGCAGATCGCATGACTTTTGCCGGAGAATTGATGACCTGGGCTGCAAAAGAACCCGGAGCCATGAAAGCCATGCCCTTTGTTCTGGCCAAAACCCTGGGCAAGGAATGGGACAGCGCTGCAAAGGCGGGGTTCTGGGGAATGCTGATGACCGCACCCAGACAGTTCAGAGAAAATGCCGCCCGTGTCGGCTTTGAACCGGATTTTTTACAGGGCGATAAGATTTTTCAGGCCCTGCTGGATACGCCGCAAGGTCTGTGGGTGGGCAAGGTGGATACTCAGAATCCAATGGCGGCCATTAAAACCCCATCCGGAAAACTGGAGATCCATATTCCGGAACTGGAAGATCAGGCAAAACAGCTGAACCCGGTTGATGATGCCAAAGATCTCAGGCTTCCGGATGATTTTCCTCTGATCCTCAGTGCAGGGCGGCACAGCAGGTATACGATCAATTCTTTGATGTGCAATCCGGAATGGAACAAAGGCAAACGGGACTGCACCATTGCTGTCAATCCGGAAGATGCGCAAAAATTAAACCTGCTGGACAAGGCCAGTGCAAAAATAACCACAATGGCAGGATCAGAGGTGGGAGAGATTCAGATCAGCGAACAGGTGGCAAAAGGAACCGTGCTGATTCCCCATGGATTCGGATATACGTATAAAGGCAAGGTCTATGGCATTAATGTAAACCGGCTGACCAAAAACACTCACAGAGATCCTTTGGGAACACCTTTGCACCGGTATGTGCCCTGTCGTTTGGAAGCTGTGTGAAATACTGAAAAAAGGAGAAAAAGCATGAGAGTTGTTGCATTCAATGGAAGCCCCCGGAAAGATGGAAATACAAGCCGATGCCTGAACACGGTTCTGGGTGAGATTGAAAAAGCAGGGATTGAAACCGAAATGATCATGGTCGGAACTGAAAAGGTCAGGGGTTGCATGGCCTGCTATACCTGTTTGAAAAAACGCAATGAAAAATGCGTTATAGAAGATGATCCGGTGAATGAATGGATTCAGAAAATGAAACAGGCCGACGGCATCCTGCTGGGGTCACCGGTTCATTTTTCAGGTGTATCCGGCACCATGAAATCTTTTCTGGACAGGGCTTTTTTTGTCAGTACAATGAACAACAACCTGTACCGTCACAAAGCAGGGGCTTCAGTTGCAGCGGTTCGCAGGTCCGGCGGGGTCCCGACAGTGGACACGCTGAATCATTATTTAAGCTATTCTGAAATGTTTATCCCGAGCGGCAATTACTGGACAGTGGCTCACGGAGCAACACCGGGTGAAGTTGAACAGGACGCTGAGGGCAGGCAGATCATGGAGTTGCTGGGTAAAAATATGGCCTGGCTGATGCAGATCATCGAAATTGGCAGCAGGGAAATCAAACCTCCGGAACAGGTTGGCAAAATTTCCACCAATTTTATCAGATAAAATGAGGGTGGTAAAATCGGATTAAGGCAGGGCCCTCCCAATCAGGTACCTCCCAATCAGATTTGTGGCTGCTGCTGGGTGATGCAGTGGATATTTCCGCCGCCCAGAAGAATCTCCCGGGCCTCTACCCCGACAACGGTTCTGTCCGGAAACAGGGATTTGAATTGTTCCAGGGCATAAGTGTCCCGGGGATCGTCAAATAATGGAAAGATGATGCCGTTGTTGGCCATGTAAAAATTCACATAGGAACCGGCCAGCCGGGTTCCTGTTTTTCGATGGGCTGTGCCGGGCACTGGAAGAATACCGAGGCTTTCTGTTTCGGTCATGAACAGGGGGCCGGGCTGATGGATTTTATGAATTGCAAGTTTTCTGCCCTTTGCGTCAGTTGCTCTGGAAAGCCGTTCAAAGGCATCGCAGGAGATGGAATACTGGGGATCGGATGGATCATCCGTCCAGGTCAGCAGGACCTCCGAAGGCCGGATAAAACAGCACAGGTTGTCAACATGCCCGTCTGTCTCATCCATATAAACTCCTTTGCCCAGCCAGATAATGGTTTCAACATTCAGATACGCTTTTAAATGTGATTCAATCTCTGCCCGGCTCATGTCCGGGTTCCGGTTGGGATTCAGCAGGCACTCTTCCGTGGTCACCAGGGTGCCTTGACCATCTGTATGAATGGACCCGCCCTCCAGAATCAGCGGGGCACGGTACCGCACTTTTTTTTCATGGGCCAGTACCTGTTGTGCAATTTTTTCATCCGTGTCCCAGGGCGCATACAACCCACCCTTGTGTCCGCCCCAGGCATTAAACTGCCAGGCCACCCCCCGGACTTCACCTGCATCGTTTTTTACAAAGGTCGGTCCCACATCCCTCATCCAGGCATCATCTGATTCGATGTTGATGATTTCAATTTCAGAATGCAGCATCTGCCGGGCCGGTTCAAGCTGATCTTGGCCCACACCAACAACCACCGGTTCAAATGCAGATATGGCCCGGGCTGTTGCGGCAAATGCGTTCTGGGCAGGGACTGCGCCAAGCCGCCAGTTATCCGGTCTTTTCGGCCACAGCATCCAGCATTTTTCATGGGGTTCAAATTCAGCAGGCATCCGGAAACCGTCCTGTTTCGGGGTTGTTTCCAGAGTTCGGGGATTCATTTATGATGTCCTGAAAATCGTCCTGCAGCGATCAGACATCAGAGGTGAACCGCTGCAGGACAATATGATGATGTTTAATGGGATTTTACCCGTGTCCATGCCTGGTCAATAATTTTATTGTCTTTGCCCAGATCTTTTACAAACCTCAGGGTCTTGATGATTTCAGGTGTGGGCCAAACGCCGGAATTGTCCAGATCTTCTTTTACCAGAAAGGGAATGGCAGCCTTGTTCGGGCTGGCATAGTGGTTGTAGTTTGACAGAGCTGCACTGTTTTCCGGGATAAGCACCCAGTTGATCCACTGATGGGCAGCGTCCAGGTTGGGGGCCTTGGCCGGGATGCACATGGAGTCAATCCAGATGGTGCCGCCTTCTTTGGGAACGATAAACCCATAGGTGTCCGGATGTTCTGATACAGTCTGTATAGCATCTCCGTTGTAAACTACGGCCGCGGCTGCAACACCGGAAATCACATCGTTTTTACCGCCCACACCACCTTTAAACCCCAGGCAGGCTTCCCGTTTTTTGGTGGTCACCAGCAGATCTGCCGCAGCTTTGAGTTCTTTTGGATTCACAGAATTAAAATCGTATCCCAGATACAGCAGGGCAATTCCCAGCATGTCCCGGACCGAGTCTATCAGATAAAATGCGCCCGGCTTTTTGGACGGGTCAAAAAGGATAGACCAGGACTGGACATCCTCCTGGCTGAGTTTTTTCTTGTTGTACATCAGCCCTACGGTTCCCCATTGATAGCCTGCAGTAAATTTATTGCCCGGGTCAAATTCAGGGCTGGTAAATTTTTCGCTCAGGTTTTTCAGATTGGGGATTTTGGAATGATCCAGCGGAGTCAGCAGTTTTAAATTGATCAGACTGGGAATAATATAATCTGAAGGGATGATAATGTCATACTGTCCGATTCCGCCGGACTGAAGTTTTGCCATCATCTCTTCATTGGATTCATACATGTCCAGACTGACCTTGATGCCTGTGGCTTTTTCAAACGCCTGGGGAAAAGTGGCTTCATCCATATATTCAGACCAGGTAAAAATTTTCAATTCCCCTTTTCCGGCCCATGCCGCCCCAGACATACACATCAACACTATTACCATCAGTAAAATAAATTTTTTCATTTTGTTCCTCCTTGGCACCTTGATGTTGCTTTTTTAATTATCAATTTCCATCAACACGTTTTTTTTATTTATTTTCTGCGACAATCGTTCCATGACAATTACCAGAGCGATGGTGGCAAACAGGACCAGGGTGGACAGCGCATGAATCTGGGGGGTCACCACTCTTCTGACGGCTGCAAATATATACAATGGCAGTGTGATCGAGTCAGGTCCTGCGGTAAAAAAACTGATTACAAAATCATCCAGGGACAATGTAAAGGCCAGCATGGCACCTGCGATAATACCCGGCATAAGCAGGGGCAGGGTGACTCTGCGTAAAAGATAAGGGGTTGTGGCATACAGATCCCGGGCCGCTTCTTCCACCTCTTTTCCGATACTTACCAGACGGCTTCGCACCACCAGGGCCACAAACGCAATCTGGAAGGTGATATGCCCGATTATCATGGTGAACAGACCCGGCTCAAACAGGCCTGAAAATGTTCTTAAAAAGCTGAACACCACCACCAGGGCTGCTGCAAGAATAATGTCCGGAATAATCACCGGCAGGTGCAGGACAAGATCAAAGGTGGTATTCATTTTTCTGGGCCAGGGAAACCGGTCAAGGCCAATGGCAAGGGCCGTTCCCAGAACCGTTGACACCAGGGTTGAGATAACGGCCAGTATCAGGGTATTCCAGGCAGCAGTCAGGATGACCTCATTTTGAAACAGGGCCAGATACCAGTCCAGGGTAAACCCTTTCCAGGCAAGACCGTATTTTGTGTTGTTCACGGAAAAAAAGGCCACGGCCATGAGCGGAAGATATAAAAAAGCCATGGTACCGTAAGCCACGATATTGATCAGCAGGGTCAGTTTTTTCATATCAGCTCCGTGTTATTGATTTTTTTTCTGTACAGATAAAGACTGAACAAGGTCAATATCATCAGCCCCATACTGATGGCTGCACCAAAAGCCCAGTCCCGGCTGGCCCCGAACTGCTGCTGGATCAGGTTGCCCACCAGCATGTATTTGGCACCGCCCAGCAGGTCAGGTACCACGAACATGCCCATGGCCGGAACAAAGGTGAGAATCACGCCAACAGACAATCCGGGAAGGGTCTGGGGTAAAATGGCGTGCATGAAAATTCTGAAATTGGAGGCATACAGATCCTGGGCCGCTTCCACCAGCGTCCAGTCCAGGCGTTCAACGCTGGAAAACAGCGGCAGGGCCACAAAAGGCAGAAACATGGAAACCATGCCCAGATATACGGCAAAGGCGCTGGGGTAAAGGGCCATGCCCGGAGAGATGATTTTCAGCCAGGCTGCCAGCTTTGCCAGGGGAAGCTCCGGGGCCAGGATCAGAAACCAGGAATAGGTCCGGATAACCATGTTGGTCCAGAAGGGGATAATTACAAGGGTAAGCCACAAAAAACGGGTACGTTTGGGTTTGCCTGCAATAAAAAAGCACAGCGGGTAGGAAAGCAGGACTGAAATTCCGGTGGTGACAATGGCCACCCATGCCGAGCGCAAAAGAATGACAATATAGTCCGGAGTCCAGCCGAATACGCCGAATCCCATGAGGCGCGAATAATTTTCAAGGCTGAATTCCCACACCAGTTCACCATATGAGCCCCTGCCGGCAAAACTGACCAGCACAAGGATAAGCCCGGGAAGGATTAAAAAAATCATCAGCCAGAGCATGCCGGGTGTCAGGAAAAGAGCCCCCCGTTTGATCAGATTTTTCTGGGTGAGCAGTTCGCCATACCAGATCATCAGCTTATTCATCCAGCACCACCAGTTCTGACGGAGCAAATTCGAGCCATGCCTCATCCCCGATTGAAAAATGTTTATACGTGCTGCTTCTCACCCTGATCCGGCCAGGCTCAAACCAGAGGTCACGACTGGTTCCGCGATAAATGATTTCGCTGACCTTTGCCCGGATGCCGTTTTGTGCAGGTTGTGTCTCGGATACGGTTATCCATTCAGGCCGGATGGCCACAAGACCCTGATTCCATGCAGGTGGTTTACTCAAGACAAAGCTGCCGATATCGGTATGAAACAACCCGTTTTCAAATCGTCCCGGTATCAGGTTGGCTGCGCCTAAAAATTCTGCCACAAATTTGTTTTTCGGCGCATCATACACCTGTTCCGGTGTTCCGAACTGGATAATCTGGCCTTCACGCATGACAGCGACCCGGTCCGACACCACCAGGGCCTCATCCTGATCATGGGTTACCAGAATAAAGGTCTGGTGCAGTTTCTGCTGCAGCCGGCGAAGTTCCACCTGAACCTGGGCTCTCAATTTTGCATCCAGGGCAGACATGGGTTCATCCAGCAGCAGCACTTTGGGTTCGTTGATTAATGCTCTGGCAAGGGCAACCCGCTGGTTCTGACCGCCTGACAACTGGTGGGGAAATCTATTTTTCATATTGCCAAGCTCGAGCATATCCATGGATTGCGCAACCCGCTGGTTGATTTCATTTTCCGGCAGTTTTCTGGAGCGCAGGCCAAAGGCAATATTTTCAAAAATATTGAGGTGAGGAAACAGGGCATAGCTTTGAAAAACCGTATTGATCTGGCGTTTGATAGCTGGCAGCCGGGTGATATCCCGGCCGTCCAGGATGATTCTGCCTGAATCCTGGAGTTCCATGCCTGCAATCATGCGCAGCAGTGTGGTTTTCCCGCAGCCGGACGGACCCAGCAGGGTGAAGAATTCGCCGGAACGGATTTCAATGGAAATATTGTTCACAGCTGCCGTTTTGCCATAGGTTTTATGGATTCCCTGAAGGTGTAACCCCATACCCTGTGTTGTCATATGATCAATCTCAATTGGTTTAGCTCTCCGTATTTTTTAGGTAAATAAAAAGATGTGATCTGAAATATATCACATCTTAAAACAGCAAGTTATATTGCCTGTTTTTTTGAATGTTTTCAAGATCTCATGTGCAAAAAAAACAGTACCTGATCAGAAATTTTTATTTTAAAAATTCATTGTTTAATGTAATCAAAAAGAATAAATGAATAATGTTTTAAAAATGTCGTTCATTTAAATACTGGAGATTTTAAAAAAGATTCATTCATTGATCATGGAGGGTATGATATGGCGCAGCAACTGGCGGACAGGAGAGATCAGGATTTTGTCATATGGGAACAGTTTGATAATGAAAAACTGATTGAAAATGAACATTATAAAGGGTTTGACAGAAAAACCTGTGAGATGATTATCACCGAAGGCCGGAAACTGGCCATTAAAGAGATCATACCCACCATTCGCGAAGGTGATCTTGAAGGTGTTCATCTGGACAACGGCATTGTTACCACACCAAAATCATTCAAAAGAGTGTTTGATCTGTTGCGCGATAACGACTGGGGAAATCTTTCGGTGTCCACAGATATGGGAGGGCAGGGTGCACCTCATTTTGTCGGCACCTGTGTGGAGGAATACCTGCTTGCGAACTGGCCGCTGATTGCCTATCTGAATACGGGGATCGGTACGGCAGGGATGATTTATAAATACGGCACAAAAGAGCAGGTCGACAAATATGTTCCAAAGCTGGTGTCTTCAGAATGGACCGGAACCATGCTGCTGACAGAGCCCCAGGCAGGTTCTGATCTCGGGGCCATTGAAACCGCTGCCACAAGAAATGATGACGGCACGTTTTCTCTGTCCGGCGGCAAGATTTTTATTACCGCGGGCGAGCATGATCTGGTGGATAATATCATTCACCCTGTTCTGGCCAGAATTGAAGGCGCACCTGCCGGAACCAAGGGAATTTCTATTTTTATTGTTCCCAAGTATCTGGTCAATGATGATGGAAGTCTTGGAGAAAGAAATGATATCTGGTGCACGGGGGTGGAACATAAACACGGTATCCGGGCCAGTGCCACATGCAGTATGACACTGGGTGCAAAAGGCCAGTGTAAAGGATATCTTCTGGGTAAAGAGAACCAGGGCCTTCCCATCATGTTCAATATGATGAACGGTGCCAGAATGGATACAGGGCTTCAGGCACTGGCATACGGTTCTGCATCTTATCTTCTTGCGGTCAATTATGCCCGTGAACGTATCCAGTCCAGGGAAATCGGTCAGCCGCCCACAGCCCCTGGCGTTGCCATTATCAATCATCCGGATGTCAAACGCAATCTGTTGCAGATGAAATCCTATGTCTGCGGTCTGAGAAGCTTTTTTCAGTTCACCAATCTGTGTGCGGAAAACGCAAAACTGGGACACACCCAGGAGGAACGGCAGCTGAATTCAGATCTGTACGAGCTTTTGACCCCCCTTATCAAAAGTTATACGGCCAACAGAAGTTATGAAGTCTGTGTTCAGGCCATGCAGGTATATGGCGGTGCCGGTTATATGCAGGATTATCTGGTGGAGCAGTTTGTACGGGATTGTAAAATTGTCTCAATCTATGAAGGCACCTGCGGTATTCAGGCTGCGGATCTTCTGGGAAGAAAACTGCCCATGAATGAAGGCCGTGCCTTTAAAGCGCTGTTAAACCAGATGATGGATACTGTGAAGGAAGCAAAAACCATTGATTCGTTAAAAGCACTGGCAGACAAGGCGCAAATCCATGTCACAACCCTGGGAGAAACCGCCATGACCGTGGGGATGAATGCGGCAGACCCGAAAATGTTCAAAACCGCCTTTGCCCACTCCCTGCCGCTGCTGGATGTTGTCGGTGATACGATCATGACATGGATGCTGTTATGGCGCGCAGTGACCGCTTCAAAAAAATTGGCAAACAATCCAAATAAAAAAGACCTTATTTTTTATAACGGGCAGATCACCACTGCCAGATTCTTTATTGAAACCGCTGTTCCCACAAGTCTGGGAAAAATGTCGGGGATCAAGGCCATGAGTACGGCTGCCATGGACATGGAGACAGACGCCTATGCAGGTTAAGACCCTGGAAGCAAAGCCATTTTTGAAATGGCTGTGCATAAGCCAATTGTTGTTACGGTGATAAACAAAAGGATGTTGTTCCGTGCCCGGCATTGCGATGCTGAGCACGGAACAACGGTGTGTCCGGCGTTATGCGACTTCGGAAAATTCAGCATCCACAATATCATCATCTGATGACGAAGTTTTTGAAGTTTTGCCCGCCTGCTCCGGATTCACATGGCCGGATGCAGACCTGTCCGAATTTGCGGCCTGTTCAATGGCATGGATGGCCTGTGCCAGCGCCTCGTTTGATCTTCTGATTTCTGAAACCTGGTTTTGATCCAGTGCCTGTTTCAGGTCTGTGATCAGGTTTTCCAACCGGGATTTTGACTCAGTGTCCATGGTCTGACCTGCCTGGCTGACCAATTTCCGGGCAGTATAAATCTGGGTGTCTGCTTCATTTCGAACTGTTGCCAGCTCCTTTTTCTTTTTATCTTCATCTGCATGAAGTTGCGCCTCTTTTACCATTCTTTCGATTTCCTGTTTTGACAGGCCCGAAGATGACGTTATCCGGATGGACTGTTCTTTCCCGGTGGCTTTGTCTTTTGCTGAAACATTTACAATGCCATTTGCATCAATATCAAAGGTGACTTCAATCTGCGGCAGGCCTCTTGGGGCCTGGGCAATGCCGGTTAATTCAAACACTCCCAGTGTCTTGTTGTCACTGGCCATTTCCCGTTCTCCCTGAAGTACCTGGATGGATACAGCAGGCTGGTTGTCCTGTGCTGTGGAAAATATTTCAGTTTTCCGGGTGGGTATGGTGGTGTTTTTTTCTATCAGTTTTGTCATGACCCCGCCCAGTGTCTCGATCCCCAGGGATAAAGGCGTTACATCCAGAAGAAGAACATCCTGCAGGTCTCCTTGAAGAATTGCGCCCTGGATGGCAGCTCCGCTGGCAACCACTTCATCCGGGTTCACACTTTTGTCCGGTGTTTTTCCGAATATTTTTGTGACCCGTTCCTGCACCGCAGGCATTCTTGTCATTCCGCCCACCAGAATCACACGGTGAATATCGGAAAAATTCAGTCCTGCATCCTTCATGGCTGTTTTGCAGGGCTTTTCAAGCCGGTCAAGCAGATCAGCGGTCAGAACTTCCAATCTGGACCGGGTCAGATTGATATTCAGGTGTTTGGGTCCGCTTGCATCTGCTGTGATAAACGGCAGATTGATCTGTGTTTCCGTGGTGGTGGACAATTCCTGTTTTGCTTTTTCAGCCGCTTCCTTTAACCGCTGCAGGGCCATGGCATCACTTCGCAGATCAATGCCCTGATCTTTTTTAAACTGGTCTGCCAGAAAATCCATGATGTGAAGATCAAAGTCTTCACCGCCCAGATGGGTGTCCCCATTGGTGGATTTTACTTCAAAAACACCATCCCCGATCTCAAGGATGGAGATATCAAAGGTCCCGCCGCCCAGATCAAATACAGCAATTTTTTCATCTCCTTTTTTATCCAGCCCATAGGCAAGAGCGGCTGCGGTGGGTTCATTGATGATCCGCAGAACATTCAGCCCTGCAATTTTTCCGGCATCCTTGGTTGCCTGCCGCTGACTGTCGTCAAAATATGCCGGGACCGTAATTACTGCATCAGTGACTTTTTCTCCCAGATATTCTTCAGCTGTCTTTTTGATGTTTGCCAGAATAAATGAAGATATCTCAGCCGGGGAATGATATGCATTGTTCATTTTAATTTTAACGCCTCCGCCGGACGCCTCTTCCACTGTGTAGGGAAGCACGGATAAATCCTTTTGCACTTCCGGTGAACTGAATTTTCGGCCGATGAGTCTTTTGACGCCGGAAATTGTATTTTCAGGGTTTGTGACGGCCTGTCGTTTGGCAGTCTGTCCCACCAGCCGTTCCCCGCTTTTGGAAACAGCAACAATGGACGGTGTTGTTCTTCCGCCTTCCGGATTGGTTATGATCACAGGTGTGTTGTTTTCCAGAATGGATACACACGAATTGGTTGTTCCAAGGTCTATCCCTATAATTTTACTCATTTTATCCTCCAGATTATTTTGTGAGTGTATATTTTTTTTATTGCACGAACTGAAGTTATGACACAATGAATTTATGTCAATAAATTATTCATTATTATTTTTAAAATAACTGAAAAAGTAATGTAATGTGTGCGTTGGATCAAAGCGAAATCTTCATTTTAATTTTCACATGCATTGAATTGGGCAGATGTCTGTGCTTGACCCGAACGATAATGCTTCTTATATTGATTGATATTTACAGTCTTTTAAAAAAATTAAATAAATAGGTGTCAAGAATCAGACGATCAGTTTTAATTGTTTCTGCAATTTTTTGCGGATGCATTCTTTTATTTATTCCGGCAAGTCTTTTTATTTTTGGAACACAGCCTGGCCAGAGCTTTGTTCAAAAAAAAATAAGCACTTTGATTCCAGGAACCATTGAGTGGGAAAATCTTGAGCTGTCTTTTACAAAAACTTTTCTGAACATAAGCGATATCAGGCTTTATACCCCGGATCACCAGCAGGTTTTTTCTGCACACCGGGTGTTTGCAGATGTTGATTTTTCACACGTGTTTAAAAAGGAACTTGTTTTTAGGGCCATTGAAATCGACGCGTTAAAACTGGATGCAAAAACAGGAAAAAACGGGAAATTGAACATTGTTCAGGCACTTGTTGATTCTGCAGAACCTGAAGCGGACAACACAGTGCCATTTTTGCTGCCATTTAACATCCGGGCCAAAAAAATAAAAATTATTGATGGAAGAATACATTTATTTCTTTCAGAACAAAAAGTTCAGGCAACATCCGGCAGGCTTGATGTCCTTGTTTCTGATGTGGATATTCAAAAAAAGCAGGGCAGGCTGGTTTTAGATCTGTCCGACACAGCCTTGCAGATTTCCCAGATCCATCAGATTCTGGACCATCTGAAATTAGAGATGAACATGGAAGATTCAGATCTGAAAATTTTAAAAGGGAATCTGATCTTTGGTGACTCGCGTTTGGCAGTTTCCGGTAAAATTCTGGATGTTTTTGAGACCCCTGGGTTGAATATGCTGATCAATGCCAAAATCTTTGCAAATCAGATTGCCCGCAAATTTTATCCTGAGTTGCAGATCAACGGTCTGGTGGATGCGGATATAAAGATTACAGGCCCGATTGACAGACCGCAATTTTTGCTTGAGGCAAATGCAGACTCGCTTTCTGCTTTTGAACACACCATGTCTGTGAATCTGTCCGGCGGGATAAAGGATCAATCCGTGTTTGTATCCGATTTTCAGGCCCGGGCAAAAACATCCATTGCCAAAGGTCATGGGAACTATAATTTGTTGACCACAGATTTTGATACTCAGATTTTTGTTTCTGCAAAGAATATAAATGATTTTACAGCTATTTTTGGATTCCCTTCCACAGGCGGTCTGTTTGTTGAGGGTAAGGTCTGGGGGAATCTGGACCAGCCCCGGGCAGATTTTCAGATCAAGGCAGAGAATATTGCCATTCAGGGAACACAAATTAATCTTGTAACCGGAACGGTAAAGCTTGCGGCTGAGACTGGAAATTTTAAAGGACACCTTGATCTGAATGCCACCGGGATTACAGGCGAAAAATGGCAGATCAACACCATTGATATGGCGCTGACAGGCAATGGAGCCATTAAAGATCCGCATATTCAAGGCCGTCTTGATATGCAGGGCATGATGCTGGGCAAAGAAAACCTGGCCCCCCTTAAATTAAAATTAGAAGGTGATAAGAATACAATAACTGCAAAAGGCAGTTTCGGGTTTGATGTCGCAGGTTCATACCAGATACCTTCCCAGGCGTTTGATGCTAAAATGTGGCTGGATTCGGTCCAGCTTGCACCTTATTTTAAAATGGCAGGCCAGGAAGAGTTTTCAGGTTCGCTTAAAGGGGTTATCACTGCCAGCGGTTCTGTGGAAAATCTTCAGGAAATCAGCGCATCAGCCAGTTTGTCTGATCTTGTGGTGGTATTCAGGGATAAGGAATCCATTCGTGCAGATACGATTCTGTTGTCTTTTGATCAGGGAAAATTAAAACTGCCTGAAACAAAAATTCTTTTATTTGAAAAAGCCTTTGCCACAATCAGCGGGCAGGGGCAGTTGCCTGACACGGTCAGCGTGCAGTTTGATACTGATTTTCCTGTTGAACTGATTGATCCGGTATTTGAACAGATTGATCAAGCCACAGGACGGGTGGTGGTCAATGCGCAGCTTAAAGGTAGTATCACCAAACCCGACATTACAGGCCAGATACAATTGATCAATATCGGGATGGCTTTGTCCCTGATTGACAACAGCTTCAAACAGATCAACGGTAAAATTACCCTGAATCAGGATAGGATCATCGTGGATCAAATAACGGGATTTTTAGGAGATGGTGATTTTCTGGCAAAGGGTCAGGTGACGCTTTCCGGGATGGATTTTGAATCCGGGCAGATGGATTTACAAGCGCACAGGCTTCCCTTGAATTTTCCGGATTTGATGGATCTTACCCTGAACAGCAGGCTTTCATTGACAGGAAACCTTGAAAAATCAAGACTGAGCGGTGACATTGTGCTTCTGGAAGGCCGGTATTATAAGGATGTTAAACTGGACATCATCAAGATACCACAAAAAAAAAGAACCCTTCAGCCAGGTGCAAAACACACGCCGTCTTTTATGGACACCATGGTTCTGGATATCGGTGTGACACGGCAGGAACCCTTTCTTGTTGAAAATAATCTGGCAACACTTTATATCAGCCCGGATCTGCGGATTGCAGGCGTTGCTTCACATCCGTTGCTCAACGGCAGAGCACAAGTGGATTCAGGTGTGGTGAAGTTTCAGAAAAAAGAATTTGAAGTTGAAAAAGGGGTGATTGATTTTGTCAGTCCATACCGGATCGAGCCGGTTATTGACCTGGAGGCAAGCGTGGATGTCCGAACCTGGACAATAACCATGGCTGTTTCAGGGCCTCCGGAGAATCTGGATTTCACATTTCGTTCCAATCCGCCGGAACAGCATGCAGACATTGTTTCTTTGCTGGCGTTTGGTAAAACCACAAGAGAACTTCGCACGTCCCAGGGCGGATCTGATTTTTCTCCGGCACAGATCCTTTCAGGTTTTGTGGCAGATACGGCCCAGAAGAATTTAAAGGATATTACGGGGTTGGATTATGTGGAACTTGGTGTTACAGGAGATGGAAACACAGAACGTTATGGTGCAAATGTAATTGTGGGAAAAGAGCTGTCCGAACAGCTGGCAGTCAAATACGGCGTAGATGCCCGATCCGGTGCAATTGTTCAGCGGGTGACCACCGATTATAAGATCCTGGAAAATCTCTTGATGAGCGGATATCAGGACAGTGCAGGAGATTTTGGCGGTGCCTTGAAATATCGCCTGGAGTTCAGATGATTCAGATGAAAAAAGTTATCATATGCGGCCATATCCTTGTGTTCTGCCTTCTTTGCATGGCAATTGCGGTTGTCTGGGCAGATGATGCGCGGATAGAGCAGATTGTATCTGCGGACCGGATTAAAAATATACGAATCAGTGGTGCGTTCCCGGTGTATCAAAAAGACATCCGGAATATAATGACGGTTTGGGTGGGGGATATTTTTCAAAAAGACACCGTGGATAATCAGGCAGACAGGATTATCTCTCTTTTGAAAAAGCAGGGATATATTGATCCCAAGGTTAATATTGCTGCAGAACAGGATCAGGCAGATGGGCATTATTCTTTGAGTGTTCATATCAAAAAAGGCGCGTTTTTAAAAATTGTTGATGTACAGATAGAAGGCAATCAGCATGTGTCTTCCACAAATTTAAAATTAAAACTTAAATCCGTTCAACTGTTTTCTTTTCTCACAGGCGGAACACGGCTGGTTAAAACCCAGATTGATTCGGATATCAAAAGAATCATCCAGGTGTACCGGAAAAAAGGCTTTGCAGATGTCCAGGTGGTGTCCCGTATAAAGGAAACACATAATTATCCGGACGTTGCAGTGGTGTTTTCCATCACAGAAGGGCCATTATACCGGTTTTCATTCAATGGAAATGCAGCTTTAAAAGATGCCTTGCTGAAAAAGGAAATTGTGGTCTTCAAGGAAGGAAATGCACACGGGTTCGGGATAAAAAAAACCATTCGAAATATTAAGAGTCTGTACAAGACCCACGGGTATGCAGACGTGTCTGTGACCTCTCAAATTTCAGATACTTTAAAGGACACTCTTCAGGAAAGACAAATGACGTTTTTTATTGATGAGGGCCGTCAATATATTGTTTCGCAATTGACTGTGAAAGGAAACCACTCAATTGACACCCGGGAGATTACGCGTCAGATTTTAACCGGAACCCCGAGGATGTTCGGCAAACCTGTGTATGATAAAAAAATACTGGCAGAAGACCTGAATGCAGTCAGAATTTTATATCTGAATCATGGCTATACACAGGCACAGGTTGAAAATTCTGTTAAATTTTCTGAATTGCCGGGTGAAAAAGGGGACACCATAAAAAATGCGGTCATTGAAATCAACATTGATGAAGGCCCGCAAACCAGGATCGGGGATGTCAGGTTCCAGGGGTTGGTTTCCTTAACCCGGGATCAGGCAATGGACATGATTTTTCTTAAACCCGGAACCCTGTATCGTGAATACATGATTGCCAGTGATGAAAACGTATTGAAGGCAGCCATTTCTGAACAAGGATACCCCCATATCGGTATTCATACACAGGTGAACATCCGCCAGAATGAAACAGTGGCAGATCTGGTGTTTAACATAGATCCCGGGCCTTTTGTAACAGTGGGAAAGATCTCTTATACCGGAAATTTCAGAACTTCGTCTTCGGTTCTGGAAAATGAAATGACGTTGAAGCCGGACGACAGGCTTTCGTTGACCCGGCTTCTGGAAAGCCGCAGAAAACTTCTTGACATGCAGGCACTGGATTCTGCACAGATAACTGCACTGGGTGTGAAGGAAAAATCATCCCAAGTGGATCTTGTGGTGGAGGTTCAGGAAAGAAAACCCTATTATATTGAATTGGGAGCAGGCTATGATACCCGAAGGCATCTGTATGCACAGACAGTTCTCGGGGATCATAATTTTCTGGGCAGAAATCTGAATATTGAAAATACGCTGGAACTCAGTCAGATTGGATATAATACAAGTTTTTCTTTATATGAGCCCAAATTCATGGGGTATGGAATTTCTTCATCCACCCGGATATTTGCTGAGAAAAAAGAAGAGTTTAATAAAGATTTTGGTATCCGGACGTACGGGCTTTCCCAGGAATTGTTCAAATCTTTTTTCTCAAATCAGCTGACAACGAGTCTGGGGGCAAGCTACCGTTCACAGGAGCAATATATCACAGACGCCACAGTGCTGGAGAATCAGGAATTTGAAGCATTTGAAAAAAGAGATGTGGTTGTTTTCAGCTCTTCTGCGGTGTTCAGGACAACCGATTCTTTTGTTCAGCCCAAAAAAGGGATGCTGTCCACCATCGACATTGAAATGTCCAACGGGTTTGACAATGATCTGGATGATTTTGTCAAATATCATCTGGATACCCGTTATTATTTTACACCTGTGGATAGACTGACACTGGCGTTGCGGGGAAGATACGGATTGATTCAGCCTTATGGCAGTACTGCTGATGTTGCAGAGGATCAGTTGTTTTTTCTGGGAGGGACTTCCACTGTCCGAGGGTTTGATGAAAATATGCTGCGATATGATCAAACAGGTTTTGCCGTGGGCGGAAAACAGATCGTTCTGGGCAATGTGGAGGCCCGATTTGGAATTCATTCCAATATGGAGTTTACAGTTTTTTATGATATCGGAAGTGTTTCCAGGGCAGCCGAATATTCGGGTTCAGATGATTTCAGGTCATCGGTGGGATGCGGTATCCGGTATATGACACCCATTGGTCCGATCGGTCTTTTATATGGGTATAAGCTGGACCGTCAGCCTGGTGAGAGCAACAGCAGTTTTCATTTTTCAATGGGATATACGTTTTAGCAAACATGCATGAAAGTTTTTTTAAAGGATGGAATAAACACAAATAATTTAGTATATAATACCCCTTTGATTTTGCGATATATGTTTTGACCTTTTGAAGGAAGACCCTATGATTGATTCAGCCAGACTGGGACAGCGGTTTGAAGAACTTGTTAAAATTGATTCGTTATCCGGATGTGAACGCAATGTTGCCCTGGAACTTGAAAAAATCCTGACAGAAATGGGGGCGGCTGTCTGTTTTGATTCAGCTGCGGATAAAGTTGGGGGCAATTGCTCCAATCTTGTGGCAAAATTTAAAGGCACTGTGGATGCTGAACCGATATTTTTATCCGGTCATATGGATACCGTGGGTCCGGGAGAGGGCATAAAAGTCCGGTTTGCGGACGGCATATATAAAAGTGATGGAACCACAGTCCTGGGTGCGGATGATAAATCCGCCATTGCCATTATCCTGGAGGTCATGCAGGTGATTCTGGATAATCATCTGGAGTATCCGCCAGTTGAACTTATTTTTACCGTGTGTGAGGAGATTGGCCTTTTAGGGGCCAAGCATCTGGATTATTCGTTAATAGAATCAAAATTCGGGTATATTCTGGATTCAACCGATACCCGGGGGATAGTTACAAAAGCACCGGCAGCAAACAAGATCACCATTAAAATTTACGGGAAGGCAGCCCATGCAGGCGCTGCTCCTGAAAAAGGGGTAAATGCGATTCTGGTAACCTCCAAAGCGATATCCGGCCTGACCCTTGGCCGGATTGATCATGAAACCACCTGTAACCTTGGAACCATTAAAGGTGGCGTTGCCACCAATATTGTTCCGGAATTTGTGGAAATTCAAGGAGAGGCCAGAAGCCACGACCCTGAAAAACTCGAAGCCGTCACACAGGGGATTGTCAATGCATTCTATACAGCAGCAGAAGAATTCAGTCCAGACTCCAGAACACAATCCCCCAGAATAGAAGCTGTTATTGAAACTGATTTTCCCCATACACATATTTGTGAGGATCATAAAGTGATAAAACTTGCCAGAAAAGCCGCTGCAAATCTTGGCACATCCATGGAAAGCCGCACCATCGGCGGAGGAGCTGATGCCAATATCTTTTTCAGTAAAGGCATAGTGGCAGGTGTTCTGGGCACCGGTATGACAGATGTGCACACCCTGAATGAATCCATTGCCCTTGCAGACATGGAAAATTGCGCCCGGCTGATTTTAGAAATTTTAAAGGTTCATGCTTCAGGAGAAACATACTGATATGATCGCTTATTTTGATGTGTTTTCAGGTATCAGCGGGGATATGACGCTGGGTGCCTTCATAGATCTTGGGGTGCCGGTGGACTGGCTGCAAAAAGAACTGTCAACATTGTCCGGCGGGTTTGAACTGAAAACACAGACGGTATTCAAACATCATTTAAAAGCCACGGATCTTCTGGTGCAGATCAATGGTCAGGATAAATCATCCCGCAATTACACAGATATCCGGTTCATGATAGAACACTGTGATCTGTCTGACTCGGTCAAGCAAAGAAGTCTTGCTGCCTTTGAAAAAATTGCCCTGGCAGAATCAGACATCCATGGGAAAAATATTGAGACTGTACATTTCCATGAAATCGGCGGTATTGATTCCATTGTGGATATTGTGGGGTCTTTTTTGTGCGCGGAATATCTGGGGATAAAAAAAGTGTATGCATCTCAGATTCCGCTGGGATCAGGATTTGTCACCTGTTCCCATGGGAAAATTCCGGTTCCGGTTCCGGCCACTCTCGCAATTTTAAAAGATATCCCGGTGTGTTCCTCCGATGCCAGAACAGAGATTGTCACCCCGACAGGGGCTGCCATTATTGCAACCCTTGCGGATGCTTTTGGCGCAATGCCGTCAATGGCTGTCACAAAGGTGGGGTACGGGGCGGGAAAAAGAGATACCGGCGCCAGTGTCCCCAATCTGCTGAGAATTCTTCTGGGACACGATTCCTGTCACACCACCGAACAAAAATATGCCGTGCAAAAAGAAAAGGTGATGGTGGTCAAAACCAATATTGATGATATGAGTCCGGAACTGTCCGGATATTTAATGGAAACCCTGTTTGACAACAAGGCGCTGGATGTGTGCTTTTTACCGGCAGGAATGAAAAAGAACCGTCCCGGAACCCAGGTTGAAGTCATCTGTCAACACCTTGAACTGGACAATATCATCCGGATTATTTTAACCCAGACAAGTTCCATCGGGGTGCGGTATCATGAATGTGACCGTGCCTTTCTTCAAAGGCAGGAAGCACTGGTGGGTACCCGGTTCGGGACATTAAAGGCAAAAAAGATCATCAATCCGGATTACTCTGTCCGGTTTGTTCCGGAATATGAGATTGTCCGGAATGTGGCGCAACAGCAGAATCTGCCTTTAAAGGATGTGTATAACCAGATTTTGCAGGATGCAAACCCGATCAATGCGGATGCTTCAGGCACCGTATCCTGATAATCGGTCTTTGGACACAGGCTTGGGGCAAGTTCTCTTGACAGAAATTGTTGCAGAATATAGAACTGCTAAATGAATTTAAAAGATAAACTGGTATTATTTGCTGCCACAGGGGGATTTACAGGCAAAATTCCCTTTGCTCCCGGAACCTTCGGGACACTTGCAGGCATTCCCTTTGCCATGGCGCTTCTGGTGATCCCGGTTGTATATCACGGGGTGTATCTGACAGGGCTGATACTGTTTGCCGTGTATATTGCGGATCAGGCAGAAAAAATACTTGGAAAAAAAGATCCCGGCTGTATTGTTATTGATGAGATAGCCGGATATGTGGTGACGCTGTCAATGGTTCCTGTACAGATATCCACGCTTGCGGCTGGCTTTTTTATATTCCGGTTTTTTGATATTTTTAAACCCTTTCCGGCAAGATATTTTGAACAAAATTTTTCAGGCGGGGCAGGTGTTGTGTTGGATGATATTATGGCAGGTGTCTTATCTGCACTTGTGTTGTGGATGATATGTTTATTGGATTTAATTTAAAAGACCCTCTTTAATAATAGGAGAACCAAGGATGGAAAAGACCTCGGACAAGGAAAAAGCGGTTTTAAGCGCAATGAGCCAGATTGAACGTCAGTTTGGAAAAGGATCTATCATGAAACTGGGCGGAAGACCCATTGAAGCTGTCCCTGTTATCCGCACAGGCTCCCTTGCTCTGGACAAAGCGCTGGGTGTCGGCGGATATCCCCGCGGCAGAGTGATTGAAATTTACGGTCCTGAATCTTCGGGTAAAACAACACTTGCGCTTCATGCGGTTGCCGAGGCCCAGAAAGCTGGCGGGATTGCCGCTTTTATTGATGCAGAGCACGCCCTGGATGTCGGGTATGCCAAAAAACTGGGCGTTGACTGTGACGAGCTTCTGGTGTCCCAGCCCGATACCGGTGAGCAGGCGCTTGAGATTGCAGATATGCTGGTCAGGAGCGGCGGGATTGATATCATGGTTGTGGACTCGGTGGCAGCCCTGGTTCCCCGGTCTGAAATTGAAGGGGAAATGGGGGATTCTCATATGGGTCTTCAGGCAAGACTGATGTCCCAGGCGCTGAGAAAATTGACCGGTACTATTGGCAAAACCCAGACAACGATTATATTTATCAACCAGATTCGTATGAAAATCGGTGTGGTGTATGGAAATCCGGAAACCACCACCGGTGGAAATGCCTTGAAATTTTATGCATCCATGCGTCTTGAAATCCGTCGCGCCACGCCCATAAAAGACGGGCAGGATATTGTGGGAAACCGGACCAAGGTCAAGGTAGTGAAAAACAAGCTGGCGCCCCCGTTTAAAGATATCGAATTTGATCTGATGTATGGGGAAGGAATCTCCAGAACAGGTGATCTGCTGGACATGGGGGTTGATTTGAATATTATTGACAAGAGTGGTTCATGGTATTCATTTGGCGGAGAAAGAATCGGCCAGGGAAGAGAGAATGTAAAATTGTTTTTGATTGATAACCCGGATATATTTGAAAAAATTGAAACAGCGGTTCGAACTGAGCTTGGCATTGCATCTACCGGTGTAAGAAAAGAGCCGGCAGAAGCTTAAGTCTACCCGCAGAAAGCTTAAAACTATTGGATCGGTGATTTAGGAGTTGTGACATGACAGGCAATGATGCCCGAAAAATTTTTATAGATTATTTTAAAAAACACCACCATCAACATGTAAGATCCTCCTCACTTGTACCCCAGGATGATCCCACTTTGTTATTTGTGAATGCCGGAATGGTTCAGTTCAAACGGGTGTTTACCGGTGATGAGAAAAGAGAGTATGCAACAGCTGTGACATCCCAAAAATGTGTGCGGGCAGGTGGAAAACATAATGATCTTGAAAATGTCGGATATACGGCAAGGCACCATACCTTTTTTGAAATGCTGGGTAATTTTTCCTTTGGGGATTATTTTAAGGAAAAAGCCATTGAATTTGCCTGGGATCTGCTGACCAACGGGTATGGATTTGACAGTGAAAAACTCTGGGTTTCTGTTTTCCGTGAAGATGATGAGGCGTATAATATCTGGAAAGATCAGGTGGGAGTGCCTGAACAAAGAATTGTCCGGCTGGGTGAAAAAGATAATTTCTGGTCTATGGGCGACACCGGCCCCTGCGGTCCCTGCAGCGAGATCCATATTGACCGCGGAAAAGAATTCGGGTGTAAAGATGGAAACTGCGCTGTGGGCTGTGACTGTGACCGCTGGCTTGAACTGTGGAATCTGGTTTTCATGCAGTTTGAAAAAGATGAGCAGGGCAATATGACGCCTTTGCCCAAACCCAGTATTGACACCGGAATGGGACTTGAAAGAATTATTTCCGTACTTCAGAATGTTTCCACCAATTATGATACCGACCTTTTTGTGCCTATTATGGAAAAAGTGGGCAAGCTTTCCAGTAAAAAACGCCATGAATCCGACCGGGTGGAAGTGGCCATGAAAGTCATTGCCGATCATTCCAGGGCTGCGGCTTTTCTGATCTGTGACGGTATCCTGCCATCCAATGAAGGCCAGGGGTATGTGCTTCGAAGAATCATGCGAAGGGCCATCCGGTATGGCAGAAGCATTGGCCTTTCCAAACCTTTTTTGCACGAGACGGTTAAAACGGTTTTTGAAATTATGGACCAGGCGTATCCTGAGCTTAAAGACTCTTCTGCTTTTATTTTAAATGTCGTAAAGAACGAAGAGGAAAAATTTCTTGAAACCCTGGATACAGGAATGAAGCTTCTTGAAGCGACCATAGCAGATGTTCAGTCAAAAAAGGATGCCCAAGGCCGATCTGTTATCCCCGGAGATGTAATCTTTAAACTTTATGATACCTTCGGGTTTCCGGTGGACATTATTACAGACCATGTCAAGGAAATGAAAATCGATCTGGATCTGGACGGATTTAATCTGGCCATGGAGGAACAAAAAGCAAGATCAAGGTCCACTAAAAAATTTGCCGGTGTGGGGCAGGCATATAAGGCCCTGACATCCACAGGCATTAAAACGGATTTTACAGGATACAAGGATCTGGAATGCACATCAGATGTTCTGATTATTGTAAAAGATGATAAAGAAATCCAGGAAGCACAAAAAGGGGACACAATAGAAATTGTTACCCGGGCCACTGTGTTTTATGCAGAGTCCGGCGGACAGTCCGGAGATGCAGGCCTCTTTGAAAACAGCACTTGTCAGATTCAGATTACAGATACCGTGAAAGACCCCAGTGGTCTGTTTATTCATAAAGGTGTGGTGAACACGGGTCAGGCCCAAAAAGGGGATATATTCACCCTGAAAGTGGATATTGCCAGACGACGGAATACAGCGGCCAACCATACGGCCACCCATCTTTTGCATTCTGCGTTGAAAAAAGTGCTGGGCAGTCATGTCAAACAATCCGGATCTCTGGTGACCGATACCCGGTTAAGGTTTGATTTTACCCATTTTTCATCCATTTCATCCAGAGAAAGTCAGGCCATTGAAAATGAAGTCAATTACAGGATTCGGGAAAATTATCCTGTTGAAACCAGAGAAATGAACATGGATGAAGCCGTAAAATCCGGGGCAACTGCATTATTTGAAGAAAAATACGGTGATGTGGTCAGGGTGGTGTCCCAGGGGGATTTTTCCCAGGAACTTTGCGGCGGAACCCATGCACAAAGATCCGGTGATATCGGCATCTTTAAAATTCTTTCCGAAGGCGGCATTGCATCGGGAATCCGGAGGATTGAAGCTGCAACCGGTCAACTGGCCCTGGATTTCTGGCACAAGGATCAGCAAACCATTGAATCGGCGGCAGGCCTGCTCAAAGGAACCCGGGAGGATCTGGTTTTGCGGGTAGAGTCTTTATTAAAGGATAAAAAAACGCTTGAAAAGGAACTGGAATCCTTAAAAGCAAAAATGGCATCAAAATCTGTTGAAAATCTGGAAGATGAAATAAAGCAGGTCAATGGGGTGAATGTGATTTCCAAAAGGGTTAATATTGAAAATCCATCCCAGCTCAGGGATCTTGCGGACAAATTTAAAAACAAACTGGGTTCCGGCGTGGTGCTTTTAGGTGCGGAATCCAACGGGAAAGCACTTTTGATTGCCGTGGTCACTCCGGATTTGACGCATGCTTACAAAGCCGGTGACATTGTGAAAAATGCAGCCAGGATTGTCGGTGGCGGTGGTGGCGGACGTCCGGATATGGCCCAGGCTGGCGGGACCCAGCCTGAACATCTGGATAAGGCACTTGAATCGGTGTATCAGACCATGGCCTAGGATTGCATTTTAAAATTTTGTATTACAGCGTTTAATTCGGGGCGGTTGATCGGCCAGTACTTTCCATGGATTCTATAAAAAATTTTCCATCCACCGGTATGTCATAAAGCTGGCCCATGGTATTGTCAAATCCGCATACCGGACAAATCAAGGAGCTGCTTGTCAAAAAGACGCCGCAGTCCAGGCAGGAATCGTCATGGATACTCATATCAGTCATCTCTACCTCCTTACGGTGTGTTAAAGTTTTTGGTTCTTGAGCCTGCATGGAAGAGTGGCTGACTCAACTTTTTAAATAATTTAATAAATTTTTATAATTTGTCAACACCTGAAATATATTTTTCAGCTATCGTGTATGTGTTATTTCCCACACTGTGATCATACTTTGGCCGGTTTTTTACCCGGGGCATCATAAGAAAAAAACTATATAGGGTAGGCGAACAATAGGTTTTGGCAAAATGACACTATAATCCTCTCCAAAAGACCATATTAATTTGGCAAAACGCTAAAAAACACCCCAAATCTTATGATCTGTAATTCGGCAAAAAGTACGACAGGAATTTAGCAAATCACAATCGAGGCTGTCAGATCACGCAAAAAGACAATAGGCATTGATACTGTCAACCACGTCCTGATCCAGCCCCATTGGCGGGTTGAAAAAGACATAGACCATATTTATAACGATTTTCGGTGAAACGGCGGCAGGATATCCTGGGGAGGAAACCTGCCAAGGGATAGCCGGAAAGTGGGCAGCATTGAATAATGCACCACAGGGGGTCGGACAGATCATGTCCGGCCCCCTGACTTTTTGCTCATTCTCTCGTTATGATCATAAAATTACGGGATCATTTTTATGCGGATTTTACCCGGGGCATCATAAGAAAAAAAACTATATATGGTAGGCGAACAGCAGGTTTTGGCAAAATGACACTATAAACTTCTCCAAAAGACCATATTAATTTGGCAAAACGTCAAAAAACACCCCAAATCTTATGATCTGTAATTTGGCAAAAAGTACGACAGGAATTTGGCAAATCACAACAAAGGATCTTTGGGGTCAGGTGGAGGTGGATTGTCAGGATCCCAACCATTATCTGGACCTTGCCATGGTGTTCGCGTTTCGCAGAACGTATCCTCCGAAACTTGCCTGTCATGTTCTTCGCCCCAGTCAAGCCAGTCATTAGGATTAGTGGGATCATCGGGGCCATCGATAATATTTGCAATAAATGCTATCTGACTTATATAATTAGCAATTATTTGGTCTTGGGCTCTTTTCATGGCATTGTAAAGGCCCTCGGCTATTCGTTTGTCAGCTTGCTTCTGCGCTTCTGTTTTCAGCAAAAAGATTGGAAAAGGTGCTCCAGGAACCGCAACTGATTGTAAACCAAAAGGATCAATAAAGTTGATGGGGTTGTTTTCAGAATAAACAAACGGATTTATCCCCCCGACCAGTCCAATCGGATCTGGAGTAAGGTATCTGCCGGTGTCCGGATCATAGTATCTGTGGTAATTATAGTGCAGGCCGGTTTCAGCATCATAATACTGGCCCGGGAATCTAAAATTTCAAAGAACTAAACTGAGGTTTTCTTATTTAAAGCCCCCACTTAAAATTTCAATGTGTGCTGTTACAGAAGCTTTTAAATATATATTAGTACTATTCACAAATAGACTCCATTTTGGACCCGAGCCATCCACATTAATAGATACTACATCCTCCAAAGAAAAATAGAATCGGTTTCTCCCTGGTTCATCGGAGTTACGTAAATCTCTTATTTTTGAACTAACTTCTTTAATAATCAGTCCATCTTTCTTGATTTGGTATGTCAATTCCCCTTGTAATACTTCTTGCATTGGGCAAGGGTCAGGGACAACTAAAAAAACTATATATTTCATTTTAGCAGGGATGCCAGAAAGACTATATTCGTTCGTAAATTTATTTGATAAGTTAAAGGCTGGCATTTTAATCATACAGCCCGGTGCTCCCAAAAAAGGCGCATCCAGTAAAGAAATATCTCCATCTCCTGAATAATTCTTAATCTGGCTTTTCAAGCTCATATTGCATCCTATCAAAAAGAAACATGACAATATAAAAATAGCGATGTTTTGTATTCTATTCACACTTATCATCATGCTCCTTTCTTTTTTTTGCTTCGTTCATTAACCGTGTCGCCTCATTCTTACAATTGAAAAACAATCTCCATTGATGTCTGCTTGGATGTTGAGGATTATCTCGCCATTCATTAAAAACATCATCAATATAATTATCCAATGACGAATCTCCTACTTTTTCTCCTCGCACATTTGGATTTTTTATAGCTTGTTTAGCAGCGTTGACATCTTCAGGCCGATCTTTTCGCCACAATCCTTTATTATTTTCATCATAAACATTCCCCCAACTATATGTGTGTTTCAGGCTTCCATCAGGGTTTGTTGTATATAAAAAAGTATGTGTAAAAGGCTCTCGCGTTGCTATGCCACTACTATCGATTATTCCTAATACTCGATTTTGACGGTAGGTATCCAATCCCCAAGGATCAATAAAGTTGACTGGATTATTTAGGACATAAACAAAAGGATTGATGCCACCAGCTAAGCCTATCGGGTCTGGTGTAAGATATCTACCTGTGTCGGGATCATAGTAACGGTGGTAGTTATAGTGCAGGCCGGTTTCAGCGTCATAATATTGGCCCGGGAACCGCAGGTTATTTTCAATGGTATTGATGGTGATGCTGGCTGTGCCAAATGGTGTATAATCTGCCTGCCAGACAATCTGACCTGCATCATCGGTCATGATGACAGGGGTGCCAAGATGATCTGTATGATAATAATATGTGTTGGGCCCTGTATCATACTGTCTGCCAAACTCCCAGGCCATGGTGGTGATGTCCACTGTGCCTGCTGCCAGGTCTTCTCCGTCCACATCCCCATCCTGGTCAACATCTGCAGGAGAATATGCAGTGGCGGTCATCATGGCAATGGGTTTGTTTTGCAGATAAATATACTCTTTGAGAGTATTGCCTGCGTCATCGGTTTCTGCAATCAGATTCCCCTGAACATCATAATGAAAGATGGTGGCTGCGTTAACTGTTTTGCGAACCCGCTGGCCTTTATAATTATAAGCATATTCACCTAAAACAGTGGTGCTGTCTGTTGCCCGGGCAAGACGGTTGTCTATATTATACGTATATTGCCGTGTATTAATATCTGTAATATTGCCGTTGATATCATAAAGAAACGTTTTAAAGGTTTGTCCTGCAACCGTGTCCAGAAGATTGTTTCCCGGTTTGTATGCATAGGTTTCTGAGGCGGCATTAAAACTTTTTATCTCACGGTTACCCACAGCATCATAGCTGAAAGTGCTGTTCCCAATAATATTCATAGCATTGGTCAGGCGATAAAGGTCATCATAATCAAAAGACTGGTCTTTTGCCGGGATCAGATTATCTAAAATTTGATCCACATTGCCCAGAGCACTGCGTTGATATGTCAGATCCATGGCTGATGTGACCGAAAGCGTCTGTGTCATATAGTTTAAATCCACCCCATTATCATAAACCTTACCATTTGGATATGTCAGTGATTTTAAGGGGCCGAACGGATGCCAGGTAATATTATCAGCCAGTATCTGAGAACCGGTTTGAACTGTTGACACACGTTCTGTCTGGCCGGTAGCGCCAAGCTGGTAAATCACCTGTCGTCCTGATGGATAAGTAATAGACGTAAGCAGGCCTGTATCATCGTAGGTATAACTGGTGGTATAGGTGATGCCGGACAGGGTTTTCACTTCAGACATCAGGTAGCCATAAATATTATAGGTATAAGCACATGTTCCTGACGGATCGATTACAGAGGTAAGCCTGCCGTTACCGTAATTGCCCTGGTCATAGCTCAGAAAAACATTCTGGGATCCATCATCCGGGTATTCGATACGGGTCAGACGGCCAAGGTTATCATAAATATAATTTGCAACTGTGGTATTTTGATTTTTGGATACAAGATTTGATGCCGCATCATAGGTATATTGTGTGGTGCCGGTATCCGAAGAAACGGTTTGAACCAGATTATTCAAGTCATCATATCTGTAGGTGGTTTCCTGGCTTTTGGCATCACGGACCAGGGTCAAGTTATTGTTTGCATCGTATTCATATTCTGTGCGGAGTATTTCCGGGCCTGCAGTGGACTGATTTATTGCTGTAACCCGGTTAAGCAGATCATATTCATAGCTGGTCCAAAGACCGTCTGGAGTGATTACCCGTGTAAGGTTGCCGTTCTGATATTCATATTCTGTATTGATATCTGCAGTATTGTTCTGATTTCTGCGAATAGACTGATATGGTTTGCCTGCAGAAAGGGTGGGATTGTTCAACGGATCGCCAAAATCATATCTCTGGAAAAAGGTTCGAACCTGCTGGGATGAATAAATATATTTTTCAGTGGTGTTAGATTTGTCATCATAACCAAAGTAAAGATATTCTCCATTTGGATTAATAATTTTTTCTATCAGCCCTTTGATATTATATCCATAGGTGGTTGTCCGGTTGGATCGGTCTGTCTGGTCTTGTACCTGACCTGAAACACCATATGTATAAATGGTGGCTTTAGAATTTACTGTTGAGGACCAAATCCGATTTTTTCCATCATAGGTAAAACAGGTTTGAACAGTGTTTGCATCAAGCATACAGGTCGGATTTCCTGCAGCATCATACTCCAGCGTAACAGGCCCTGTTTCAGGATAGGTAATGGTGATCAAATCTCCTGTAACCGGATGGTAATCAAACAATATCACATCATCAGTTCCCGCAAGAGGGCCATTGATTTCGGTGACCTGGCCTTTTGAGTTATATGTGAATGCACTGATATGTTCATATGCCGCGGTAGTCCCTTCATCCAGAGTAAATCCCTTTTCAATAATTCTATAAATTAAGGTTGTGGGGTTTTCATTGGGAACCAATGTATTGCCTGAAGCATTGGGGTCATCATAATCATAAACAGTAATCTTTTCTCGCAGGTTGGCGGCATCCGCCATAAGACTCTTTTGGGTGATGGTCAAAGGAGCTGAAAGTACAGGATGATAGGTTTTTAAAATAGTTTTTTCTTCAGGTTCTCCCTGGGCAATAATGATCACCTGAGGGTTGTCATTGGCATCGTAATTCTGGAACAGGTCAATCCGGCCATTAAAATATTCTTTTCTCACCGGGTTGCCTGTGGTTGTATCAAAATCTGTCTGCTTCAGGCCGCTTGAACAGGAGACGCAGCCGTTTGACTGGCTTATCCGGGTAATCTTTCTTTGTCTGGCAGGTTTCTCAATCGTATAAACGGTTATAATACCATAGGCATCCGTGACTTCTACTGCATCTGGATCAGTATAATCCACGATGATAGAAGATCCCTGAGTGTTGGTATTTTGAACAGCCTTATCATCGATATTATAAATCCATGAGGAGAGGATGGTATTTTCAAAATCCCGGATGGATGTCAGATTATGGATATCATTGGTATCCTCATACCGAAGTTCATATCCCGAGGCTGCAGACCCGTTTTCTTCATCTGCATAGATGATATGGGTCAAGTTCCCGTCAGAATCATAGGCATAAGAAACCCAGATACCGTCCGGGACTGCCGGGGTCATAGGGCCTGTAATGTGATCAATTTTGCCGGCAGCATTATAGTTAAAGGTCAGGGTTCTGCCCGAAGCCTGGTCCGTAACCGTTTGTAACAGGCCACCAGTGTATGAAAAAGATTGAACATTGCCTTTTTTATCTGCAATAGACAGCAATTGACCGGTTTGATCAAATGTAAAAATTGTTCCGTCTGTTTTGGTCCAGATATAGTTCAGACCCGCGTCCTGAATGATATAACTGTGTTTTGAAAAATAGCTGTCAAAGATACCATCCTGATTGTAATCCTCAAAATAATAGCCTTTGCCTGAAATCCCCATAATCTTTATCAGCATACTGGAGCCTGAAAATGCCGGAGTCAGGGTTATATCAAAATTATGAGACCAGCCAAAGCCTGTGGTTGAATTTACAACAGACTGACTGTTGTAGTAGCGTTTAAAAGCCAGACCACCCTCAAAAGGTGAATTGAACGCAAGGTCGGCCTGTTGTTGAAAGACATTGCCGTTCAGTACATTGATGCTCATGTTTCTGGCTGCATGGGCATTTTGAAAGGCCAGGCAGACAGTGAAGAAACAGGTCAAAATTTTTAGCAGTTTAATCACCATATTCTCCTTATTATCAGATACAGTCTAAAACGGACAGAAAAATCCCTGGTCTTTTAAATGAGTGTCAAGAAAATCCAAATCCTCATCATCTGCAATGCTGTCTCCGTCAGCATCATCAAAACATGGACCTTGATCCGGGTTAGGAACAGTCGGACAATTATCAACACAATCTACAACCCCATCGTTGTCCTGATCTGCTGTCTGCCCTGATGGTGGATAAATGTAAGGGCAGCCTGTAATAATATTTTCATGTACCACACCAAATGGGTAATCTGTGACCTTAATACCGTTAATTTCTCCTTGAAAATTAGAATGAATGGCCAGGATATGGGCACCGGTTTTAAATACCCGATAATTTCCTGTGGATGCAAGATAGGCAGCAGTACCTCCGGGAGTGCCGGACTGTATATATGAATAGTAATACGCCATGCGATTACAAGTGATTATTGTCCAATGGTCTATGTTTTGATTGACAAAACCAGGGGGGACATTTTAAGGAACGTTATTGAATACGATACTGAAAACAAGGCCTGTAATTTAAAATGAACCAGACTGCACGGATTATATCAACACTTAAAAAATGCCTCAAAGCCAAAGATATTACCTACAGACAGCTTGCCCGGGAATTGAGCCTGTCCGAGGCCAGTATCAAGCGGCTTTTTTTTGAACAGTCTTTTTCTTTGAAACGGCTTGAAGAGGTTTGCCATTTTCTGAATCTCAGCATTCATGATCTGGTTCAACTCAGCGAGAAAGCAAAAAAACTGCCAAGTATTCTCACGGTGGAGCAGGAAACAGCACTTGCGGATAACCCGAAACTGCTTGTTTTTTTCTATCTTCTGCGCAATGGCCGGAAACCTGAAAGCATTGTCCGAAATTATAAAATTTCCACAAAAGAATCCCTTCAGCTTCTTCTGGAACTGGATCGACTCAAGATTATTGCATTATACCCGGATAACCGGGTGGTTTTTCTGACTGAAAAAAATATAGACTGGCGCAAAAAAGGTCCTATCAGGACCAGATATCAGCAAAGAATTTATCAGGAATTTTTAGATGATTCCTCAGAGCAGCAGATCTTTTCATTGAGTTTTGAAACCGGGAAAATTTCTGAAGGTTCCAGGGAAGTCATGCTTAAAAAAATAAACCGGCTGTTTAAAGAATATGTGGAATTAATTGAAATCGATGAGACCCTTCCCAGCGAAAAAACGCTTCCCACCGGCCTGATGATTAATTTCAGAGCCTGGGTTTTTTCTCTGGTTAATGATTTCAAACGATAGTTGATTTGATCCTTTCTGTTGATTGCAATTCTATGCCTGTCAAATTTTTTCATAACGGGTGTCTGTTTATCTTGCTTTTTTCTTGCAGTCACAATACGGCTGGTATTAAAATCCAATACTTTGCAGTTTAAGGTTGCATGTTTTGAGGGATGGGGTGTATTCCCCGTAAGAAGAAAGCAGTTGTGCAAAAAAGATTTTGATTGTTTGGAGTAACGAATCATGAGCAATACCTTGACCGCAGTTGTTTTTCCAGGCCAGGGCTCACAGCGCAAAGGCATGGGAAAAGACTTTTTTGACACTGTGGCTGTTAGCCGCAGTACCTATGAAGAAGCCTCCCAGGCACTGGGCTGGGATGTTGCCAGGTGCTGCTTTGAAGAAAATGATCATCTGGACATGACGCAGTTTTCCCAGCCCTGCATTCTCACCACCCAGATCGCCATGCTCCGCGGTCTTGAATCTGTTTATGGTTTTAAGCCTCAGTTTTTTGGCGGCCATTCTCTGGGGGAATACACAGCTCTCGTGGCAGCAGGTGTCATGCCCTTTGTTCAGGCTGTCAAGGCGGTTCAGGTAAGAGGACAATTGATGCAGGCAGCCGTACCCCCGGGTGTCGGGGCCATGGCTGCGGTTATTGTGGAAAATCTGGATGTGGATCATCTGTGTGAAGTGCTTGAAACACTGAATATGGATGCGGCCAATATCAATTCGTCCAGCCAGGTTGTCATCAGCGGAGAAGCCGCCAGAATGGATATTGCCCAAGAGAAACTGGCTCAAATTCTGGGTGCGGAGGCCATGCGGTTTGTCCTTTTGAATGTGAGTGCGCCGTTTCATTCAAGATTTATGCGCCCTGTTGAAGCAGAATTCAGACAGGTGCTGGAGGCTTTTGCAGACACGCTTGTTTTAGAAAATGCATCAAAAGTGCTCTCCAATTTTACGGGTAATTTTCATACACAAAACAAACACCAGCTGATGGATAACCTGGTGTTTCAACTGAGCAATCCAGTGCGATGGACAGACAATATGACTGCGCTTTCCCAGAAGACCCGACAGATTTTTGAGATTGGCCCGGACCGCCCGTTAAGAGGTTTTTTCAAAAGCATGGGACTTGAGTGCACATCCATTACCAGACTGTCTGCTGCCGAACGGGCATTTGTACAATGATAACAGATGTAAGGAAAAACCAATGAAATTTGATCCTGATTTATGGGCTGTAATTATCGGCGGGTCCAGCGGATTCGGGCTGGCCTCGGCAAAAAAACTGGCACGTCACGGCATGAACCTGTGTATTGTTCACCGGGACCGCCGGGGAGCCATGTCACGCATTCAGCCGCAGTTTGATCAATTGCAAGACACCGGGGTAAAGGTTGTGACCTTTAATCTGGATGCCCTGTCTGATACCGGCAGGACCCAGGTGCTGGACGAACTTGAAACCACCCTGGCTGAGACCGGAAAAATAAGAATGCTGCTGCATGCAGTGGCTTTTGGCAATCTGAAACTTCTGGTTCCGGAAACCAAAGACGATGCCCCGAAAAAAGCACGGAATGCACTGGCAAACGCATTGGGAATTTCCCAAGAACAGATCCATGACAGTGTCAAAAATGCATTTGAACAGGGCCAGGATTCTTTTTTTACCCTCATGGACCCCCCTGCGTACAGCAATGACCTGATGCTGGAAAAAGAAGATTTTACACGCACTGTCCATGCCATGGGGTCCAATATTCTTGAATGGGTTCAGGATATTTTTCGCAGAAATCTATTTGCAAAAGATGCGCGTATTTTAAGTCTTACCAGTGAAGGCAATACTGTCGCATGGAAGGGATATGCAGCTGTGGCAGCTGCCAAGGCAGTTCTGGAATCCGTGTCCAGGGCAATGGCAAAAGAGTTTGCACCCTATGGTATTCGGTCCAATGTGATCCAGGCAGGGGTGTGTGATACCCCGGCCCTCAGGGTTATTCCGGGAAATCAGCGCATAAAGGCGCTTTCCGGTTTAAGAAATCCTTTTGGCAGACTGACTCAGCCTGAAGATGTGGCAGATGTTGTTTTTCTTTTATGTCTGGATGAAGCTGCCTGGATAAACGGGGCCCTGATTTGTGCGGATGGGGGAGAAAAAATAGGATAAAACATGAAATACACACAATTTAAAGAAATGAATCATTTTGATTTTGAACATCTGCTGGCGTTTTCCTATGGCAATCTCATTGAAGATCCGCCGGATGATTTTGATGCCAGATTGCCGGCGCCGCCATTTTTGATGATGGACCGGATACTGTCCATTGAGGAGAATGGTAAAACAGGCCGGGTGGTGGCAGAACAGGACATCCGTCTGGATGCCTGGTATTTTCAATGTCATTTCCCAGGAGACCCGGTACAGCCCGGCTGTCTGTGTGTGGATGCCATATGGCAGATTCTGGGGTTTTACCTGGTATGGAAAGGCGTTCTGGGTGCGGGCAGAGCCCTTGGATGTGAAGAAGTGGAATTTTCCGGTCAGATCCGCCCTCATAACAAAGTAGTGCGGTTTGAAGTGGATATTATCCGGTTCAGGGATATGAAACAGGCCGGGTCCGGTATCGTTATTGCCGATGGCAATGTGTTTGTGGATGATGAACACATCACCCGGGTTAAACGGGCCAGAACCGGCATATTTAAAGGGATTACTTACAAAGGGTACCCCAATAAATCCAAAAACTATCTTGGCGGCGCAAGTGTGAGGTAAATAATGGAAACAGAAAATATGACAGTTGAGACTATGCCTGTGGCCATTGTTACAGGCGGTGGAACCGGTATTGGTGCGGCATGCGTTAAAATATTGTCCCAGGAAGGCTTCAGGGTGGGCATTCATTACAGTAAAAGTGAAGCCCAGGCGCAAACGGTTCTGGATGAGATCCAGGGCAAGGGGTTTTTGATCCAGGCCGATCTTGCCCATGAAGACCAGGTGGAAAGCATGGTGCAGAAAATCAAGGAAGTGGCAGGGCAGGTGGATGTTCTGGTCAATAATGCCGGAATGACCATTAATGAACCCATCCTGACCATGAAAATGGAAAATTTTGACAGACAGCGTTCCCTGACACGGGGGGCCTGGTATTTGACCAAGCGGGTGTTGCGCTTGTTCATGTTCAGAAAATCAAAGGGAAGAATTATTAATATCTCCAGTGTGGTGGGGCATACCGGAAATGCCGGACAGATTCCTTACACCATGGAAAAAGCAAGCCTGGATGCCATGACAAAATCATTGGCAAAAGAGCTGTGGGGAAGAAACATCCTTGTAAATTCAGTTGCTCCCGGATTTATTGATACAAAAATGACCCATGAACTGGACGGGCAGATCAAGGAAACCATCATGAAGACCATTCCTCTGGAGCGTATGGGAACGCCGGAGGAAGTGGCGCAGGTTGTGGGTTTTCTGGCTGTGAAAGGCACCTATATCAATGGAACCGTGATCCATGTCAATGGAGGGATGTACGGTGGCTGATAAACAAAACATTCGCAAAATTCTGGATATTGTTCCCCAAAAGCCGCCATTCAGGTTCATTGATGACATCCTGGAAATCGATGAAAATAAAATTACAGCGGTATATCGGTTCCGGGAGGATGAAGATTTTTACAAGGGGCATTTCCCCGGTCAGCCCATAACGCCCGGTGTTATCCTGATTGAGACCATGGCCCAGGCCAGTGTGGTTGCCATGGGCATCCATCTTCTGCTGTGCCAGGGGCTTTGTGAGGATGAAATCCGGCAGATTGTCGCCTTGTTCACCTGTGCGGACAAGGTGGAATTCAATGGTTTGGTTATGCCCGGGGAAAAAGTGATTATACGCGGAGAAAAGATATATTTTCGGCGGGGTGTGCTTAAGGCTATGGCATCGCTGGAACGTGAGAACGGCGAGTTGATCTGTTCAGGGATTCTGGCAGGTGCCAGAGGCTGAAATCACTGCGTGTAAAAAAAACAGGAAAAAAGATTATGAGAAACAGAGTGGTTATTACCGGAATAGGCGTGGTCAGTCCGAACGGAACAGGCATTGATGCATTTGAAAAAGCCCTGCGGCAGGGCCGGTCCGGCATCCGGTTTATCCCTGAACTGGAAGAACTCAAATTTGGCTGCAGGATCGCAGGTGTCCCCCAGGGCGTAAAGCAGGCCTATGAAACCTATTTTAAATGTTCAGATTCAAATTTTCAAGAAGGCAATATTGAATATGCACTGGTGGCTGCTGCTGAAGCCTGGCTGGATGCGGGGTTGACGCTGCCCGACGAGGATGCGGTTGCAGACTGGGATACGGGCACGATTTTTGGCTGTGGCATCTGTGATATGGGAACCATTGGTCAAAAACTGGTTCCCATGGTCAATGACGGTCAGACACGGCGCCTGGGGTCCATGGTCGTTGAACGGGTGATGGGAAGCGGTATCAGCGCCCATGTGGCAGGGCTTCTGGCCCTGGGCAATCAGGTCACCTCAAATTCATCAGCCTGCAGCACAGGAACCGAGGCTGTGATTGATGCCGCCTGGAAAATCCGTACAGGGCGTGCCAGGAGGATGGTGGCCGGCGGTGCCGAGGGCGCATCTGCCTATACCTGGAGCGGATTTGATTCCATGCGTGTGCTGTCCCGAAAATTTAACGAAACCCCTGAAAAAGGCTCCCGTCCCATGAGCGCATCTGCCTGCGGTTTTGTCCCCGGCGCAGGTGCAGGGGCTCTGATTCTGGAGGATCTGGATTTGGCCCTTGAACGGAATGCCCGAATTTACGGGGAAATCAAAGGGGGAATGATCAATTGCGGGGGTCAGCGCCAGGGCGGGTCCATGACAGCCCCGAACCCCGAAGGCGTGAAGCGCTGTATTAAAGGTGCGCTGGCTGATGCAGGAGTTGACGCAGATGAGATTGATGCTGTGAATGGCCATTTAACCGCCACTTTTGCTGATCCGGGAGAAGTCCGGAACTGGGCCCAGGCGCTTGATCGCAATCCTTCGGAGCTTCCGATGATCCACTCCACAAAATCCATGATTGGTCACTGCCTTGGCGCTGCCGGGGCCATTGAGTCTGTGGCGGCTGTACTGGAACTTCACAAGGGATTTATTCATCCATCCATCAACTGCGAAGACCTTCATCCGGATATTGTGCCGTATGAAAACTGCATTGTCAGGGATTGCAGGCAGATGCCTGAGCTTAAAACGATTGCCAAGGCCAGTTTCGGTTTTGGAGATGTCAACAGTTGTCTCATTATTCAAAAATGGGACAATCCATAATAACGAGGAGATGAACATGAACAAAGAAGAAATTTTTGAAAAAGTTGTTGAAATTATAAAAGAATTTGTAAAAGAAAAATCAAAGCTTGAAAATGTTACCATGGATACCACCATTATCAATGATCTCAAGGTCAATTCAGCCCGCCTGATGGATATCATTATTGAAGCTGAAGATGCCTTTGATATCGAGATTGACGATGATGACGCAGATCAGATCAAAACCGTCGGAGATGCGGTCAATATTGTTGCCAGAAAACTGGGTGCTGCCTGATCCATGACATTCAGAGCAAAAACTTTTTTTTATTTTCAGTATAGCGTGGGACGATTGGCCGTATTTCTGACAATCCCTCTCATTGTTATGGCGATCTGGCTGTTCAGGTATAAAATATGTGAGGTGGATCAGGTCAGAAAAAAGGTGGCACAGCTTTTTGAAGCGCACAAAGGCCCCTGGCTGATCTGCCCCAACCACCTGACCATGATTGATTCTGCCATTTTGGCCTATGCCATGATCAACCCTGTGAAATATATATTTCAGTACCGTCTTTTGCCCTGGAATATGCCCGAGCGGATGAATTATTCAGGGAATATATTTGTCGTGCTCATCTGCTATCTGATGAAATGCATTCCGGTGGTTCGCGGCGGGGACAGGGGAGGAATCCGGAATGTCTTAGGCAAATGCCGTTATCTGATGAATCGAAAACAGAATCTGATGATCTTTCCCGAAGGCACAAGATCCCGTGACGGACGGGTAAAAACCATTGATTTCCCCTATAGTTCCGGCCGTCTTTTTTTAACGGTGCCTGGTGCCCGGGTCATGTGCATTTATTTTCGGGGAAAAAATCAGGAGACATTCAGCGGCATACCCAGTTACAAGGAACGGTTTTTTATGGCAGTGGAAGAAATTTTTCCCCAGACCAGCCTGAAGGGACTCAGGGCCCAGAGAGATATTTCATACCAGATTATAAAGCATCTGTCCGGAATGGAGGACGCCTATTTTGCTGCATGTGGGAAATGATATCGTGGATCTTTGCACAAAGGGAACAATTGGTCGTTCAAAGGATCTGCGGTTTGTGGACCGGATTTTGACAGACATAGAAAAAAAACATGTTCTTGGCTGTCAAAAATCACCGGACACGCTTTTGTGGGCGTTCTGGGCTGCCAAAGAAACAGCGTACAAGGCGATGAACAAATCCTTTCCTGACATCAGTTCTGCGCCGCGGCGATATGCTGTGACCCTGGATAATCCATCCTTGAAATCAAGGATGTTCGGATGCGTGAAAACCCCTGCAGGGGTTGTGGCAATATCCATTTTTATCCAGAAAACCCATGTTCACTGCATCGGCACCACTGGAAATTTTACAGCACTGAGCCGCGTGATTTTCGGCGCAGAAAAAATGGATACAAAAGCTCAAACACAGCTTTGTGAACAACAGTCCATGCAGGTAAGACGCTTTGCAAAACAAAAGATCGCCCACTGTTTGAATCTGGATACCTGCAATATGGATATCCTGCGCAGCGGGCATAAAAAAGACCCTGGCCCGCCAGTTATACGGTTTAACAATCAGGAATCCTTCATGGATATCAGTTTAAGTCATCACGGCCGGTATGTGGCATTTGCAGTTCAGGACGTAAAAAAGGAGTAAAATTTTGAACGATACAAACGCAGTATTCCCTGAAATTGTTATCAGCGGAACCGGTATGTGGACCGCCCCTTATGTGATTACCAATGAGGAACTGGTCGACAGCTATAATCGATGGGCGCAAAAATATAATACCGAAAATGCCCGGGCCATTGCGGATGGTCAAATGGAAGAAAAACCGTTATCCAGCGTCCGGTTTATTGAAAAATCATCGGGCATCAATGCCCGGTATGTATATTCCAAGGAAGGTATTCTGGATATTGACCGCATGCGGCCAAAATTTGCAGAACGAACAGAAGATGAATTGAGCAATCAGGCTGAAATCGCTGTTGCAGCTGCCCGAAACGCTATGGCCGCTGCCGGAAAAACCGCAGCTGACATTGATGCGGTGATTGTATCTGCGGCATATACCCAACGGTCATATCCGGCCATTGCCATTGAAGTGCAAAAGGAACTGGGCATAGACGGGTTCGGGTTTGATATGCTCATGGCCTGCTCGGCAGCCACGTTTGGACTTCACAGGGCCTACGACAGTCTTATGGCAGGCACGGCCCGATGTGTTCTGGCGATCAATCCGGAGCTGGTCACTCCCCAGGTCAATTACTGTGACAGGGATTCTCATTTTATTTTCGGGGATGTCAGCACCGCTGTTATTATGGAGCGCAGGGAAACCTGCACCGCCCCAAATTGTTTTACGGTATTGAGCACAAAGGCCTATACCTCGTTTTCCAATACGATCCGTTCCAATTTCGGGCACATGTCCCGGGCCACAGATGCAGATCCCTACGGGTGGGACAAACTGTTTCATCAGGCCGGGCGTCAGGTGTTCAACGAGGTCAGCCCGGTGGCGGCTGAACATATCCGCAAGCATCTGGCCAGTCATGATATCACGCCCCAGGCAGTCAAGCGCTACTGGCTGCATCAGGCCAATATCAACATGAACAAGATGGTGATCAAATATCTTTTAGATGATGCACTGACCCCGGATAAAACCCCCACAATTCTGGACCGCTATGCCAATACAGCATCTGCAGGTTCCATTATTGCCTTTCACAAGCACAACACAGATTTTTCAACAGGCGACATCGGTGTGATCTGTTCCTTCGGGGCAGGGTATTCCGTGGGAAGTCTTGTGCTGCAGAAAATATGAAATGATGCCGGAAAATCATTTCCGGCATCATCTCATAAATGATTAGGATCACTCAGAATTTATTTTTTCCTCAAGGTTATCAGGCCGGTCAGGCTGATGAAAAGAAAGAATATCGAACCTGGCAGCGGAACAGCGCTTGCCTGGTTCAGGGTGGCAAGATCCACCGGAAGCGCATTGCCATCCAGAACATAAAACTGGTTTGTCATCACATCATCCAGGACTCCGCCCTGATCAAAATCCCATAAGGTCAGAACACAGGCATCCGTGCTGTTAAGAACCGTAATATCAAAAGAAAATAAAAGCAGATCATCCCCGGCAACGTTTGTGCCGAAAAAGGCAAGTCCCTGTGCAGATAAAAAACCGGCCTGAATATCGGGCTGGTCAATATACAATGGCCAGTCAGAACGATTGACCTGAATGTTTGAGGCATTCAGGTTGTCTCCGTAATTCAGCAGAAGCGACCAGCCGATCAGCCCATTGCCCGGTTCAAGTCCGGAGATTAAAATATCCACCAGGACAGATTGCCCGTCCGGCAGGTTTAGATTGGTATCTGTATCATATTCGCCTTGCAAAAGACCTGAATCTCCGCCATAAAAATCAATGTCAAAATAGGGTACGGCAATGGCTGTGCCAATGCATGCCGCACTTAAAAACACCCCCATGGTAATGCCGGCTAAAATTTTTGCTATTTTCATTGTGTGCTCCTTGTTTTTTTAAAAAAAACTTTCTGTATGGGTTCAACGACAGTCTGACCGCCCCCAGTCTGCGCCGAACAGCTGCCAGTCATTGATATCGCATCTGCCGTCCCGGTTGATATCGCATTCGCAGATATCCTGTGATCCTGTACAGTCGGTTCTTCCCCAGTCCTGACCGAACAGTGCCCAGTCATTTAAATCACAGTTCTGATCCCGGTTGAGGTCGCATCCGCACAGATTGCTGTTGTCAATTATTACATTATCAATTAAAAGTGCCTGTGAATTGGGCACTGAGGCCAGTCTCAAGGTGTCGAAAACAACTCCGCTGACGGACAGGGTGAAGGCATTGCCCGTACCCGCATCAATGGGCATGGCAACGCTGTCCACAACCACTCCGTTTTTCAGTGCTTCCAGTGTCAAGGTATTATTATACCCAAGCAGGGTGGCTGCGGTGAACACCTGAACACTTGCGTTGTCTGCGTCACGGCCGGTAGTCATGAATATTTCCTTGACAGCGCCATATCCTGCAGCCGCACCCGGGGAATAGCTTGTGGCGGTCAAGGCGTTTGGCGCAGAAAAGTTCGGGTTTGTAATCGTCTGCTCTGCATGTTCAATGACAAAGACATTCTCAAGCCCTGGCTGGCCGTTATCAAGCCCATAAAAGGTAATTCCGCCATCAACCACTTCATTGCCGATGATTCCTTCTGATAAGCTGTCAAAACTTGCGGTTTGGGCCCATAAAACAACGGGTAAAACCAAAAGACACCCAATCATTGCGATGCTGCTGAGATTTTTTTTCCTGTCTGTATTCATTTGTTTTCCTCCTCGTATTAATCTGCAGATGGCGTGTAGGCGATTTCGTTTGAATCTCCGCTCTGGGCAGATCCCTCATAGGCACGTACGATCATATAATAGGTATTTCCAGGCACCAGTCCTTCAACCCTGCAGCTTGTTGTTGCCGCGATCAGGGCAGGCGCGCTGTAATTGTAAGTATCACCGGCAAGGCGAATAAAGAGCATATAGCCTTCTGGGCCAGGCTCATTGGGATCCCATGCCAGGGTCACCGATGCCGCGGATGCGCTGCCTGCAATTAAAACAGCCATAAAAAAGGCAATCAGAAAAATGGATTTTTTTGCCGGACGTGTTGTTTTTTGTTGATTTGGCAGATCCGGATGGGATCTGTAAAAAAAACGATTACAGAACATAGACCAATCTCCTTTATTAATGATAATGGGTTGGGTGCTGTAACGAAAAAATTTTGTTTTCCCAGGGATTTTTTGTTACAGACCTTGAATGCCGAGAACATAGCAAAAGGTGTGCCTTTTGTTATCCAAGCTCATAACACATTGATTTTAAATGTTAATTGCAAGTTTTTAAAGGGCATGCCTAATTGAATTGATAAAGCACATGTTGGATAAATCCTGCAGTCTGCAAAGGGTTTTTTAAAAAAAATATTGAACAGACCAGGATATGCTTTGCTGCAGCTGGGTTTGGATTTAAATGGCAGGGGTGAAGGAAAAACCCTTCTCATCGGGAAAATGAAAATTTTAAGCTGTATTTTTTTAAAATAGAAAACCTTTTGACAGGTTTTTTATAAAACAGTATTCTATATTCTCATTTCGATATAATGTAAAATGGTTCAACAATAATTTAAAAAACCAGGAATTTAAAAATCAGATTTCAAAAATAATTGCCAGTCAAATTTTAAACTTTATGAATTGCGGGGTTAAAATTGAAACAAAGTGATATGTATTCCAAGGAAGAGGGCTTTTTTAAGGATAAGAAAAAGACCTATTCTGTCCAGTCGGTAAAAAGAATCGTCTACTCAACCGATGCCAGGGATTTTGGTCAGGCCGCCAGAAGTGTTCCCTGTCAGGAGGCGTGTCCTGCAAAAACCAATATCCCCGGATATATCCGCTGCATTCATGATAAGCGGTACGGGCGGGCATATGAACTGAACCGCATGGCAAATATTCTGCCCGGTGTCCTGGGCAGGATCTGTTCAAGACCCTGTGAGGCTGCCTGCCGCCATGGAGAGCCGGATAACGGTACAAGTGTCGGTATCTGTCATTTGAAGCGCGCCTGTGCGGATTTAAAACCAGCATCCCACAAAATTATTGAAGGGCTTTACAGTCCAACGGATAAAAAAGTGGCGGTTATCGGTTCCGGGCCTGCAGGGCTTGCCGCAGCTCACGATCTGTCAGTTTTCGGGCACAAGGTCATGATCTATGAAGGCCAGGAAAAACCCGGTGGGATGCTGATGTACGGAATTCCGGAATTCAGGCTGCCAAGAGATCTTTTGATGCTGGAAATCAATAATATTCTTCGCATGGGCATTCAGATCACCACTGGAAAGAAAATCGGTACAGATATCGCACTTAAAGATCTTGAAAAAGAATACGATGCAGTGGTGGTGGCAACCGGATGCGTGATTCCCCGAAAACTTGGGATTGAAGGAGAAGATCTTGAAAATGTCCATAACGGCCTGGAATTTATGGCAGCGGTCAATGAAGGACAGGCTCCCTATGTCGGCAAAAAAGTGGCAGTGATCGGCGCAGGGTTCACCGCGGTGGACTGTGCGAGATCTGCTGTCCGCTTAGGGGCTTCCGATGTCAGTTTGAATATCCGTAAAACCCAGGAATACATGCGCATTGATGAAAGTGAAAAACATGAAGCTGCTTTTGAAGGCATTTTGACAAACAGTCTGATCCAGCCCTCAAGAATCATCGGGGACGGTAAAAAAGTGACAGGAATTGAATTTGTCCGTACCCGTATGGAAAAAACAGATACTCCACCGTTCAGAACGTCAGTCCTGATCAAGGATTCTCAATTTACTGTTCAGGTGGATTCGGTCATTGCCGCCCTGGGACAGGGCCCGGATGCGGACGGGATATCAAGGGATTTGAAGAAATTAAAATCCCTTGGGGACCTGGCATGGAAAGGTAAGGTTTTTGCCACCGGGGATTTTGTGACCGGATCAACGGATGTGATTACTGCCATTGCAGGGGCAAGAAAATGTGCAAGACTTGTGGATGAAAAGCTGATCGGGGAAAAACGCCGCCAGACAGTGGTCCGGCTTGAAGATCATAAAACAACGGATCGGCCGAGAGCCTATGATTTTATTTCAAGGCGTGAAATGAATACCATTGATATGGAAAAACGGCTTGAGAATCCAGCCAATGAGGTGGAAACAGGCTTTGATGAGACCCGGGCATTTGAAGAATCCAAACGGTGTTATCTGTGTAACCTCAAATATGAGATTGATCCGCTGGCCTGCATTTATTGTTCTGCCTGTATTGATGTGGCGCCCAAAGATTGTATCAAGATGATCCGAAATATTCCGTTGAATGATGACGGAAGCTATGGTGACTATGAAGAGACATCTGACTGGAATGATGTGGTGTCCATCACCATTGAAAATGCAGCCTGCATTCGCTGCGGACAATGCCTGGCAGTGTGTCCCATGGACTGCATCAGTGTGACAAAAACCGAACTCATTGAAATTGATATTTAGTGTATTGGAGGAATAATGTCGTCACAAGACCATTATGTCATCATCGGGAACGGCCCGGCAGGAAATCATGCTGCAGCGGTTCTGCGAAAAAAGGATAAAGAGGCCAGAGTTTCAATTATCTCCGATGAGTGCATCCCTTATTATTATAAGCCTAAATTGACCGGATTTATTACCGGAAGTGTCCCCAGAGAAGATCTTCTGGTGCTTTCCCTTGAATCCTATGCCAGGGAAAATATCCGGGTTCGGCTGGGACAGAAAGTTGAACGTGTTGATGTGGATTCTAAAACGCTTCATTTTTCCCATATGGAAAAAATTCAATATACAAAGCTTGTGATTGCTTCGGGCAGTGACTCGCGGATGCTGCCTTCAATGGAACCCTATGAATGGGCCTTGAAATTTGTGACATCCTATACCGATGTAATGGAATATAAAGACCAGATTAAAAATGCACAAGAGATTTTTATTTTTGGCGGAGATTTTGTGGGATTCAAATTCCTGAGAATGCTGGATGCCATGGGAAAAAAAGTCAGCATCCTGATTTATCCCCATGCGTTCTGGCCCTATAATCTGTCAGATGAGATGCTGGATCAGGTTGTGGCAAATTTATCAAAAACCCGGGTTCAGGTGATTGTTAAAGACGATATTAAAGATATCAAGGGGAGTCCGGGCGCATACCGGATAAAAACCTGTAACGGGATTGAGAAAAAAGCGGATCTGATTTTTTCTTTTAACGGGATGACACCGAATATTGATTTTATAAAGGGCTCGGGCATTGATTATGATCACGGTATTCTGGTGGATGAATATTTAAAGACCACTGTGGACGATGTTTATGCCTGCGGGTCCTGCGCCCAGATTTATAATCCGGCGATAAAGGCATATACCGTCACCATTGGCTGGCCCAATGCCGTAAACCAGGGGGAAGTGGCAGCGCTGAATCTTCTGGGAGATCATAAGGTGATAACCTCTGTCGGCAGAAAATATTTTGATCTTGAAGGGGTGAAAATAAAGACCACCTGGTGGAAGAATATTGAGGATGAGTGATAACGATTAATGTGCACACATAAGGATGATGATCCATGAAAGAAGTGAATATTGTAATTGAAATTTGCGGCAGTGCAGGGGAGGGTACGATATCTGCCGGAGAGATTTTAAGCCGGTTCATGAGTTCACAGGGGTTTGAAATCATGTCGTTTGATTCATATCCTGCAGAAATCAGAGGGTTTGGAAAATGCGTGGCCCATACCCGTATCAGTTCAAATCCCATTTATTCACCGGGCAAACAGGCCGATGTACTGATTTCTTTAAATGACAAGCATTCCATCTCCCAGTTGTCTGCATTAAAAGAAAACGGGGTTTTAATATATGACAGTCAGCCCACAAAACCCCACCAGGAAGACAACAGTGTTGCCGGACGGGCAAACCCTGGCACTATTCCCTACGGTGTTCCTTTGGGCATGCTTGCCCAGAAGGCCACGGGAAATACACGGGGAAGAAATATGGTGGCCCTGGGAGCGCTTTCCTGTCTGTTTCATCTGGACAAGGATGCATTTACAGAGTCTATCAAGGCCCGGTATGGTAAAAAAAAGCAAATCGTGATTGATTCAAATGTGAATTCCTTTCTGGAAGGATTCAACTGGGCAAAAGAGAATCTTAAAAAAGCAGATGCCCATTCTTTTGAAGATGTCAAACGGCCAAAGCACAAAGAAAAACTGATCCTTAACGGTAATCAGCTGGTTGCCCGGGCAGCGCTGGATGCAAACCTGACATTTTATGCAGGATATCCCATTACACCTGCCACCAAGATTATGGAAATTCTGAGCAAGGAACTTCCCAGGCATGGAGGGGTGTTATTGCAGACCGAAGATGAGATTGCAGCCATCGGAGCGGTTATTGGCGCAGGGTTTGGCGGTAAAAGAGCCATGACAGGCACATCCGGTCCCGGATTTGCGCTGATGACTGAATTTACAGGACTTTCTGTCATGGCCGAAGTCCCGGCAGTGATTATTAATTCTCAAAGAGGCGGGCCATCCACGGGCATGCCGACCAAAACCGAGCAGAGTGATTTTAATGCAGCGCTTTTCAGTGGAACCGGGGATTGTCCGCGGGTGGTGCTTGCCCCCACGGATACAAAATCCTGCTATGATGCGACGGTCCTGGCACTGTATATTGCAGAAAAATATCAGACACTGGTGGTGCTGCTGCTGGATTTTTTCCTGTCCAACAGTATTAAAAATATTGATGTGCCCAGAAAACCGGCTAAAAAATATCTGAATGCCAATATTGCCCCGAAAGCGGATGAGCTTAAGGATTATAAAAGATACAGGTTTACCAAAAATGGTATTTCGCCAAGATCCATACCCGGTACACCCGGCGGTGTCTTTTTTGCCACAGGGCTTGAACATGATGAATATGGACGGCCGAATTATTCTGAAACAGGGCATCTGGCCATGACCCAGAAGCGGTTTGATAAATACCGGTCTGTGCTTTCAGAAGCGCCAAAGCCCCAAATGGTGATCAGTGAACAAGGTGAATATGATATCGGGGTGATCTCCTGGGGATCGTCAGCAGGCGCAGCTCACGAAGCCGTGATGACAGCACGCAAAGAAGGAATCAATGCGGCTTCTTTCAGCTCTGTCATGCTATCCCCCTTCCCTGAATCAGCAATGATCGAGTTCAGTCATACATGCAAAAAAATCCTGATTCCGGAATTGAATTTTTCAGGGCAGTTTGCGGATTTTGCGGCCGGTATTTTAAAAAGACCTGTGGAAAAACTGAATTTTATTACCGGCCGCCCCATGGCGTCAGAGGATATTCTTCAAAAAATGAGGGAAATGTAATGGAATCGATCAAAGAAGCATATTTGGATGAAAAACTGGAAACCGTCCGGCAGGGTGATTTTTTAAAATACCGTTCAAAAGATCTTCCGACATGGTGCCCGGGGTGCGGGTATTTCGGGATTATTGACGCCTGGTATAAGGCCTGCCGGGAAATGGAACTCAAACATGAAGACATTGTCGCTGTCAGCGGTATCGGCTGTGCCGGCCGAACGCCGATATTTTTAAATTCCTATGGGTTTCATACTCTTCACGGACGCTCCATTCCCGTGGCCTGCGGATTGAAGCTTGCAAGAGAAGACCTGACCGTGTTTGCCTTTGCCGGGGACGGGGATGCCCTGGGGATCGGAGGAGGCCATCTGCCCCATGTAGCACGTAAGAATATCAATCTTACTTTTTTACTGTTTGATAATTCGATTTATGGCTTAACCAAGGGGCAGTCTTCTTCAACCACGCCGTTTGAAATGAAAACCTCTTCTCATCCGGTGGGTAATCCGGATACGCCGCTGAATCCGATAAAGCTTGCTCTGGCATATGACACTTCTTTTGTGGCCAGGGGATATGCAGGTGATCCTGAAGGATTAAAAGAGATTATAAAAGCTGCGACCCTGCATCAGGGATTCAGTTTTATCCATATTCTCACCCCCTGTGTTACCTTTGACAAGGAAAACAAAACCTGGAAAAATTTAAAAGAAAAGGTTCACACCCTGACACCGGGAATACATGAGCAGGATATGGAAGCTGCCATGCGGATTGCGCAGAATGACCAATACGGGGTAGGGATTATTTTTCACGATAAGAACAGACCGCATTATCAGGATGTTTTACGCAGTATGAATAAATCCTGATTTTATATAAAAACGGGGGAAATGATCCCCCGTTTTTATATTGGACTTATTTTTTCTGCAGTATGGACGTGATGGTTTCATATGAAAACCCCTGGGAAAGCTTATTTTCCTCAGATGGCAGCATTTTTTTCAAAGGGCTGTGGCTGGAACCGCTGTAAGCTTTAATTCTGTCATTGCTGAATTTTATCTGGTAGCTCGGCCTGATTCCTTTTCCGGTTGAACTGAAATATACAGTGGCGGCTTTATCTTCCGCAAGATTTTCAGTTATCTTTTTTATGAAAAGCTTTGAAAGCTGTCCCACCTGTTTTTCATCCCAGCTTATGGGCTCGGCGTTATCGGTTGATCTTGATTTCTTTTTGGGCTTCAATTTTGAAATAAACGTTGACAGCGCATCAACCTTTAAACTTAAGTTTTTAACAGAGCGTTGCTGTATTTCTCCTTCGGCCTGAGGCGTGAGTTTTTCAAGTTTTGAAGAGATTATTTCATAACCTTCGGCCGAGGCTTCAAGGTCTTTATCATCAATCAATATATTGATATCTTTATACATTTGGTTTATTGCCTGCCTGGATTGCCGGAATTTATCAGGATCCATTTATCCTCCTTGTCTAAAATTGATACATTTTTTAAAAACTTGTCAGACGTTTATAAATAAAATGCCATCTGATTTAATGCAGTAATTAAAAATACTGAGCCATTCAAAGGACAGAAAAGGATAATCGTATTCTTTCCGGCCCTATTTTATCAAGGGTACACTGACTGGTGGAAGAATACAAGGCCTTGAAAAAAAATGAATATTGAAATAGGATGAAAATCCCTGTTACCAGAGGGTGCTCGCAGGTCATCTTTTTTTTAAGGAAAACATTATGGACAGGTCAGCTCAGATTCAGGAAATAAAAACCAGGATGGCAACGCTTGAATCTCTTATTGAGCAAACAAAAGCCCGGCTCCCGGCCCATTCCACAAAACCGCCGGTAATGATGGATCTGCTTCAATATGAGGATGAATATGATGTCCTGTTAAAAAAACTGAATGAAATAAAGAGCGCTTAAACCTTTAAAATATAAAAAATGCAGGCTTAAACGCTCTTTGTTTATGCTTGATTTCAGATGATGAATTTTCCAACCGTACCATTTAATTTGGTGGCAAGATCAGACAGGTGTTCTGCATTTTCCTTTACTTTTGCACTGCTGCTGGTCATGTTTTCTGCAGCCTGGGTGACTTCTGAGATTTCTTTTGCAATATCCATTGCTACGGCATGGCTTTCACCGACATTATCATTTACATTGGCAATGCCCTGGGAGGCCTGGGCCACATTGCCTGCAATTTCCTGGGTGGTTGCGGACTGCTCTTCCACCGCTGTTGCAATTTGTGAGACAATGAGATCCACCTCATTGACAACATTGGTGATATTGCCAATTTGTTCCACTGTTTCATGGGTTGAAGATTGGATTGAACTGACCTGTCGTTTGATTTCTCCGGTTGCCTTTGCGGTCTGCTGCGCCAGGGCTTTGATTTCATTGGCGACAACGGCAAAGCCTTTACCGGCTTCTCCGGCCCGGGCAGCTTCAATAGTGGCATTAAGAGCCAGAAGATTTACCTGTTCGGAAATTCCAGTGATGGCTTCAACCACCTTGCCGATTTCCTGGGCAGCTTTGCCCAGCTCATCCACCTGGTTTGACGCTTGCTTGGAATTTTGAACAGCATTATTTGTTACGCTTCTTGCCTTTTCAGCATTCCGGGCAATTTCACTGATCGTGACACTCATTTCCTCTGTTGCTGATGCCACCATATTGACATTGGAAGAAGCTTCTTCCATGGTGGTGGCAACCCTGCCCATATTGGTGCTCATTTCTTCTGATGCTGAAGCAACAGACAAAGCCCGGTCAGTTGTTTCTCCGGTTCCCTTGGAAAGCTCTGTGGATATGGTATACAGGTCACTGCTGGACTGTTGGAGCTGCCCGGCATTTTCAGAGACCTCTTTAATGATGTCCTGCATTTTGGCGATAAATACATTAAACCATTTGGCAAGATCTCCGACTTCATCCTGACTGACAACTTCCAGGCGTTTGGTCAGATCCCCTTCTCCCTGGGCTGCATCTTTGAGCCCTTCAACAACACTGTTGATCGGATTGGAAACAGACAGACAGATCAGGTAAATGATAAAGGCTGCAATAATGACGGATATCAGGGTTACCAGCAGGTTTATTTTGCCCAGTTTTTTGGCAGGGGCCAGAACTTCGCTGTTGTCCATGGTGACTGCGATCCGCCAGGGGGTTGAAGGAAGCTGTTTAAACGCTGCCCATTTTTTGGCTCCCTTATATTCGTAAGGATAGTGCCCTTCTGTAAGCGGGTTGTATTTGGCAAAGTCAGGACTTGTGCTCAAATCATAGGTCAGTTCCATTTCCCTGACCGGATGGGCAATGATCAGTCCTTCATTTTTGTATAGATATGCATAGCCGGTTTTTCCCACTTTGATTCTGTCAATGAACAGTTCATCAATTTTGGAAATTTCAATGATACTGACAATCACACCCGGAGATTTTCCTTCTGCAGTTAACCGGGATGCAAGGATGAGTTCCGGCACTCCGGTGGCTGGATTTTTTTCCAGATGGGAGGTGGATTTTGCACCGTCCATAATGGTTTTAAAATACAGGCTGTCTTTTATGTTTTCATTGCCGATAATATCCGGTTCTGCGGCCGCCGTGATATCACCGCTCTCATTGGCCAGAAAAATATTCTGATAATACCCATATCCTGTCTTGAGTTCAGCCAGTTGGGTATTGGCACCTTTTGCAGCCGCCTTTCCCATAAAAGAATCCTGTACGGATTCGATATAGATTTTTTGCTGGGCCCAGTTTTCAATATCCAGTGAGCGGTCCTTGAGCCATCCGTCCAGCATCAGCGCTGTCAGGGCAGCTGTTTTTTCAAGATCTTTTACCATTGTATCGGTGAGTGTGTTCTTGGTTGAAATATAAGAGATGGAAGATGCGATACCCATGCCCAGCAATATGAGCACTATGGTGGGAATTAAAAACTTGTTTCTCAGCTTGAGTCTGTGCCACATGTTAACCATAAGGGTTTCTCCTTTATCTTCCTTTTTTAATTACGATTGCCATGAATTTTCTTCTTACCATCAAATAAGGATTAGATCATCAAAAAAATAAATGAGCAAGACGCTGGCTAAGAAAACTGAAGCCAGCGTCTTGAATTTTATCAGATTACATATTTTTACAGGACTTATTCATACACTTTTTCTGCTGAAGATAAAATATCATACGGGATTTCAAGTTTATACTTCTGTGCGGTTTTTGCGTTGATAACCAGTTTGCCTTTTTTGCTGGGCACATAGGGGATATCAGCAGGTGCGGTTCCATTTAATATTTTTTTGGCAACTTCGGCAGCATTTACGCCAAGCGCATTTTCCGAAGTAACAATGGCATAAAGCGCACCAGCTTCAACATCGGTTTCTGTTGCACCCACAACCGGAACTTTGGAATTGGCAACGGTCCAAGCGGTGACTTCTGTTCTTGGAAGTATTTTGTCACCCTGGGTTATTCTGCTGGTGTCTGCCAGATAGATAAAATCTTCCGGGAATTCTTTGACAGTCTTTTCCCATTCCTCAAAGGTATTTAACAGATACATTTCCTTGTATTGTACTCCTGATGCAGCCTTGAGTTTGTCTGCACCGGCAAACAGGTATTTTCTGACCCCTTCCATGGAGGGGCTTGATTTGCTGATCAAGGCTACGGTTTTTGCTCCGAAGAGTTTATTGGCCAGCGCCCAGATATCTGCAGCATATGAAACCCGGGTGACGCCTGTGATGTTGGATTTTGGCAGACCCAGGCTGGCGGGGTTGCCGAAAACATAGGAGAAGACCACAGGGATGGTATCAATTTTTGTTCCAATGTTTTTAAGGCAATTGTCATTCAGGACAATCACCAGGTCAGGGGTGGCAGCTTTTATTTTTTCAACTGTTGTCAGGCTGAGTTTCTCTTTTTCAGCAGGATCGGTTACTGCATCCAGATCAACCCACATGTATTCAGGGACGATACCTGCCTCTTTTAAACTGTCATTGATTCCGCCGGTAATCAGAAAATAGCTGGCTTCTTTCCCATTTGCTTCACTGACACCTGCGACAACAATCACTTTTTTGGCAGCAAATGCCATGTTCGCAAAAAAACTTAATGCCAGCACACAGACAACTAAACATGCGATTTTGATTTTACTCATAAGAATATCCCCTCTTTTGTTATGTTATACACCTGGTTGGTTTCATATTTGGCTTGACTGACTGGGATATAATAAAATGAAGCATATTCATTGTCAATGGCAATTTATGAAAGCGTTCTGTAAAAATCCTTTTCAAGTTTTTTTACTTTTTTGACTCTTTGGGGAGAAAGAAAAAAACGGTAAAGCACATCATTGTCTGCAATGTTTTTCTGCAGGAGTTGTGTTTCAAGAATGGACAGCACCTTGATGGACACATCACAGGACGGATAGCCTTTATCATCAAGGCGGATGGTGTCATCAAACTCCAATTTTTTGATATTGTTGATATCCACCAGCTTGAATCCGCCGTCAGGCATCAGCACAAGATTGCCGATACCGGCAAGATCCGGAATAAAACCGGTGCAGGTTATCATTTCCCGGATTTTTTGCACAAAGGCTTCGATATTCTTTTGTGCGGTTTTAACCCTGGCTGAAAGCCGGGCAGGGTCGGTGGTAAAGAATCTGTAGATGTCGGTCAGATAATCGGGACCAAAAATTCGCCAGGGATCAAGAATTTCGCCGTCAATATATTCCTGAAGACCGCATAACACAACCTGACGGCCGCCTGTGCCGGTATAATCCACAATAAATTCTTCCGATTGCGCAATCAGGTCCGGCCCCAGTATCTTCAGCAGCATTTTATATTTTTCAATTTCCATGAAAACCGCATCCAGGTTTTCAAACCGGTTCCTGAGAATCCTGAATATTTTTACTGGTGTGGCTCTGGGGAAAACACGGATGCCGTCCGCCATCTTTCCGCAAGATTCTGTCCGGATATCTTTTTTAAGCAGGACTTCAAAAATATGGGATCGAAGACCAAACCGGTAGTATTTTCTGAAAACATAGCGGTCTGAATCTTTGATAAAATTCAGGTTTACAATGTGTTCTCCTGACAGGTGGCTTTGATCACGGATATCAATTATGTCTGACATGATAAATGTTTACAGGGTCTGTTCAAATTTTACAAGTGGCGTAAAAAACGCTTTACGGATGATGTCTTATTCATTAGAATACTGAGCTGTGCTGCTATGCTGAATCTAAAACAAACAGGGTTTTGATTTGAAAAAAATTTCTGACAAAACAACGTATTCCATCCAGGTGATCATTATACTGGCTGTTTTTTTCTTTGTTCTTTTTAATCTGGTCTTTAAACTGGTCATCGACATGAGGACCCAGGCTTTGGAGAAAAAGGTGCAGGAAGCTCAAAAAGAGCAGATAAAGCAGGAATTCATTACCAAGATTGATGTACAGTATGATCAGTTGAAAAAATTATATGATGCCGGAGAATATGATAAAGCCATTGAGATCATAAAGATATTTAATAAATTCGACAAATCTGATTATAAAGATCTGCCTGAAATGAAAAAAGCCATTCGTCTGTTTTATCTGAAGAAAAAAATGGATTTTATCCCCAGAATTGATTTGGGCGAATACATGCAGCTGACAAAGGATATTGATATAGAAGAAGATGATTCAACAGAAGTTTTTATCCGGACGCCCAGATACGGGCAGTATTTTTATGCATCAGATCTGCCGGTTGTGCTGGAAGGAGTAGCGCTGTCCATTGCCGGGGATTTTTCAGAACAGATTATCTGGACAAGTTCCATTGATGGAGAACTTGGAAAAGGGAAAAAAATTGAGGTGAATCTGTCCATAGGCGCACATGAGATTATTGCCCAAAGCACCAACGGCGTTACCACCGGAACGATGTCAGTCCGGATTTATATTGAAAAGGATCCGGATTTTTTAAAAGAGTATAAAAGGGACTGATCCCAAAGAGAAAACATATGGAAGATTCAACCCTCAACTGGGCCAGAGATGTTTTTGATCGGATATCTTCCAATATTCAAACCGTGATCAGGGGTCAAAAAAAATGTATCCGTCATATTCTGGCCGGATTTGTCAGCGGCGGTCATATTCTTCTGGATGACAATCCCGGAACTGGAAAAACAACACTTGCCAAGGCGCTTGCAAAAAGTATCGATGCGGATTTTAAACGGATCCAGTTTACTCCGGATCTTCTGCCGTCTGATATTCTTGGCGTTTCAGTGTTTGATCCGTCCCGGAAAATTTTCAAGCTATACAAAGGCCCGATTTTTACCCACATCCTTCTGGCAGACGAGATCAACCGGGCATCTCCCCGGACCCAGTCTGCCCTGCTTGAAGCCATGGCAGAAGGTCAGGTCAGTATTGATGGAAATCTTTTAAACCTTAAAGATTTATTCTTTGTTATTGCCACTTCAAATCCTGTGGAATCCAGAGGAACCTATCCTTTGCCCGAGGCCCAGATGGATCGTTTTTCCATGCAGCTTGAACTGGGATATGTTTCACGACAAGAGGAAATTGCCATATTAAAGAGCCAGAAAACGCATCATCCGATAGACACCCTTCAATCCTGCGTCAGTCTGGAAGATTTTCTGCGCCTCAAATCTGTGGCCCGTGACGTCCATGTATCTGAACTGCTACAGGGCTATATGGTGGATCTGGTGAATGCGACGCGTGTACATCCCCAGGTTCTTTTAGGTGCAAGTCCCCGGGCATCCATCTCCTTGATGCGGATTGCCTGTGCCCTGGCACTTTCAGACGGCCACGATTTTATTCTTCCGGAGCATATTCAGGAGGTGGCGGTTTCTGTTATGGCTCATCGGTTGATTCTGGACTCGAAAGCCAGGTTTTCAGGCACAACTGCACGGTCAGTGGTGGAAGAAATTTTAAGATCAGTCCCGGTCCCGGTTTAGACAGTCTATGCGGGACAGGTTTTTATATAAATCCTATGCGCTTTTTTATGCATTGAACCACTGGCGGCAACAGCACATTTCACCTGCAGGCATGATGATGACAGGTGTGATCCTGCTGTCCGGGATGTTTGGATTGAATATCCTTAAAACAAGTCTGTATCAGATGATGTCACTGGCTGTCTGCTGTCTTGGCTTTTCTTTTTTTGCAAATCTTCTGCCGTTTGGCTTTAAGGTGAAAATAAAAAGATATCTGCCCGGGTGTGTTACTGCAGGCGAAGACGCCCGTTATGAAATTCAGATCACAAACCTGTCTTTGCGAGTCCAGAAAGGTCTGATCCTTTTTGAAAATGTGTCTGATCCCAGGCCATCCCTGGAAACCCTGCTTAAAGTCAAAGAACCTTTTGAGCACCGCCGGAATATCTGGGATCGCAAAGTGCTTTATTTCAGGTGGCAATGGCTGATCCGTAAAAATACAAACGCATTTATTCCATCCGTGAAATTGCCGGATATTCCAGCTGGAGAATCCATCCGTGTTCCGGTAAGAATACGTCCCCGCTTCAGGGGCTATGTCCATTTTTCAGGCATAAGTTTGGGCCGCCCGGATGTACTGGGATTGTTTTATCGCCTGGTCCATGTCAGGCAGCCTGAAAAACTTCTGGTATTGCCTGAACAAATAAAGGTTGAGATACCGGAACATCAATTCAGACGTCAGTATCATCCCGGTGGCATTCAGATGGCTTCTTCCATTGGAAATTCAGATGAGTTCATGGGGTTGCGCCCTTACCGCCCGGGAGATCCTCTGCGAAATGTTCACTGGAAAAGCTTTGCCAAAACCCGGGAGCTTGTGATCAAAGAATTTGAAGACGAATTTTTTAAACGCCATGTTCTGATTCTGGACAGGGCAGCAGCTGCAAAGGATTATTTTGTATTTGAGACAGCCGTCAGTATAGCTTCCTATTGCATGTGTTCGATGAATACCCAGGATTCTATAATGGATTTTATGTTTTCAGGTGACAGGATCTTTTCTTTTTCTTCGGGCAGAGGGCTTGGGAATACGGATAAAATGCTTGAAATTCTGGCTGGTATTGAACCGGATGAAAACGCGGATATCAGTGAGATGGTTCCCGTCCTTCAGGGCAATATCAGACATTTTTCCAGCGCAGTCTGTATTTTCCTGGACTGGAAAAGCGGACACAAAAAGATTTTGGATGTATTCAGGCAGTCATTTCTGCCGGTTCATATTTTTATTCTGGCAGATGATGAACCCGGCATGAAAACCAAAGTATTAAAAGATACCGGAACACTGGCTGGAATTCGTATCGTAAACCATGGCATGCTTTGGGAAGATTTTTAAATGGAAAGGAAAGCACCGCCATTTTTGTTAGGGGCCATTCTCCTGTTCTGGGGGTGGCAATATCAACTGCTGACGGTTGGCCTGATTCTTTGTCTGATCGTGGAATCCATTCATTTGTTCAAGTTCCGGTTTTCCTTTGCACCGGAGGATTTTAATAAAGCCATTGATATCAGTATTGTGCTTCTGACGGCAACAGTGGTTATTTCCCTGTCAATGGAATCTGTCAAGGCAATTTTTGTCCTGATGAAATGGCTGCCTGCTATTTTTTTCCCTGTTATTGCTGCCCAGCAGTTCAGTGTGGAAGGGCAGATAGATATCCGAGCCTTTTCTCTTGCGGGAAAAAAGAAGAAAAAGATACGGGCAGCAGATGTAAAACAGATTGATATCTCATATTATTATGCCCTGATTGTCCTTTTGAGTACCGGCATGGTCCGCCCGGAAGGCATTGAATTTTATGCGGGTATCTCATTGTTTTTTTTCTGGGGGTTGTGGCAGTTTTCTTCACAAAGATTATCAAAATTTGTCTGGGGACTTTGTCTTTCAGTAATTATTTTTTCAGGTTTCTGGGGACATCAGGCCATTCATGAAATCAGCAGAAAAGCCCGGATGTTGATGATGTCGTATTTTTCCGGATATTATCATGTGAATCCGTTTAAAAATTCCACTGCATTGGGGGATATCGGCAGACTTAAACTTTCTGATGTGATCCTTTTCAGGGTGAAACCTGTGAATACAGACAAACCCGCCGGATTGATGCTGCTTCAAAATGCCACTTACACTGTTTTCGGGACAACTACTTGGCATTCTAGCAGCAGCTTTGAAGCTGTTGCCCCCGAAGAGGAAAAAGGGTTCTGGCAGATTCAGCCACCGGTTGAAAATGTCAGAAATATGATCATTTATTCCCGTCTGATACGGAAAAGAGCGGTTTTGAATCTTCCGCCCGGCGTTGTCAGTATCGGTCAGATGAAAGTCGGGGCATGTGAGAAAAATGAAATGCAGACGATCCGTGTGGAGGACGGCCCCTCATTTATCAAAGCCTTTGTGAGTTATACCGGAAAATTTTCATATGATCTGCTACCCTATAAAAGCGATTTAATGATACCGGAAAAAGAGCAGGAAGGAATTAAAGGTATTGTTCAAAAACTGAATCTTGAAAATCAGTCTCCGGATCAGATTGTCAAAACCGTGGAACGTTATTTTTTAACACAGTATGCGTATTCTCTGGATATAAAAGGCAAGGGCGCATATGCCACCCCGGTTCAAAATTTTATTTCTCATACACGGGCCGGGCATTGTGAACTTTTTGCAACAACTGCAGCCTTGATTTTCAGGCAGGCAAATATCCCTGCCAGATATGTCACCGGATTTATGGCTCGGGAATATTCCGGTCTGGAGGATTGCATCGTGGTCAGACAAAGAGATGCCCATGCCTGGGTCAAGGTGTATATTGACGGACAGTGGGAAAATTTTGATGCGACACCGGCCGCTTTTCTGCAGACAGATTTTCAGAAGGTTCACCCCTCGATGATTTCTGATATGCTGTCATTTTTACGCTTCAAGCTGTTTGAGCTCAGGCATGAAACCGGCAAAAAAATGATTGAAAAATACAGCTTCTGGCTCATCCTGCCATTGGGCCTTTTTTTGTTTTTCAGGCTGAAAAAATCAAATTCAATTAAAAAAGCGCAAGTATCCGGAAATAAAAAAAACAAAGATCCAGCAATATCTGTGCATGAATCCTTTTTTCGCATTGAAGAAGAATTCGCTAAAAAAGGATATCCAAAACATGCACATGAAACATATGGTGCCTGGCAGAATCGTGTGATTCATTGTTTTGAACAGCCATCTGCCAGGGCGCGGTTTTCAGATGTCATTGCCATGTATCATCAATGGCGTTTCAGCCGTTATGGGATGGATCTTTCCCGGAAAAATAAATTTGATGCGGATATTGAATTCATCCTCATGGAAATTAAAAGCCTGCCATAGGGATTCAACGAAAAAATGATTAAATTTCATCTGGCTGGTGATATTTCATCAGTGCATGATCCCCGGTCTGGATATGAACTCAAGGCAAGATTACGTTTGTTGCTTTAAAGACAAGGCTTTTGAAAAAAAATAGAATTTTTTTAAAGTGTTGCACGGTTCTTGCTCTTAAGGTCTTCAGAATAAAATATAAACCTGACACTGGAGACAAGGCCATGAAAAATTCAACCAAAATCATTCAAAACATCCAAAGATATGTATTTATCAATCTGATTTTTATGATGTTGTCTGCCACTGTTGTCTGCGCACAGAATCCAGGCAGCATTAAAATATCCGGAAATGACGGCGTTTATCTGCTCAAAAAAAATATGTATGCACAGGGCACTGGAACAGATATGATGACTGAAAAAAAAGACATTGTATTTCCCGGATTTGGTTCTGAACTGAATAAAATTGCAAAGACATTGTTTAATTTTATGGTCAATGATGCGTCTTCAACTCTAAATACAGGGTTCAGTGCAGATGAGAATTTTGAGGGGTTTGCTTTGACAAGTTCTTACATCAATGATCAACTGATGGGCGGGATGAAACTTGAATTCCACGCAAATCCGCTGAAAGGCGGCGGCGCCCTCCTGTTTAAAAAAGCATTTTAAACAGGATCTGATCTCTATTAAATCATGATCAGCACGTAAAAAAGTTTCTAATGATTCAATAATAAACCATTTTCTATCCTTTCCCCCGCATTCTTTTTTAAAAAAAAACAAAAATAATTGTTGTATTTTTTCAACAGACATGCAAAGACATGAATACTGATGAATAAATCGTATTGCAGGAGAAAGACATGGGCGAAAATAAAGTGGATGTATTGATAAATAGAATTTTTGAAGCAACCGGTATCAGTTCGCAGTCTGAACTTGCAGACGAGCTTGAAATCAACCGCTCGGGAATTACCCATGCAAGAAACAACAATAAGATTCCGGACAAATGGATTGTCAAGCTGTATAAAAAATTTTCTTTGAATCCGCAATGGATTGAAACAGGCGTCGGGAATGTATTTATGGGCAAAGAATCAGAAAGCGATATCGGGTTCAAGCATATACCAAAGGTTGCAGCAAGGCTTTCAGCGGGCACCGGTTCTTTTGACTGTGATGAAAATATTACCGATTATCTGTCTTTTTCAGCAAGCTGGCTGTCAAAAAAAGGCTCTTCAAGTGCAATGGTTGCCATGGAGGTTTTTGGGCAGAGCATGGAACCTGTGATCAGAGAAGGGGATACCGTATTGATAGATCAATCCCAGAAACAGGTTCTTGCCGGTGCGATCTATGCTGTGGGCGTTGATGATACAATTCTGGTAAAACGGCTGGAGAAACATCCGAACAAACTGGTTTTATGCAGCGACAATAAAAATTATGATCCGATTTATCTGGAAAAAGAAGATGCGGATAAAATAAGAATTATCGGCAAGGTTATCTGGAGCTGCCGGGAATACCGGTAGATTTTTTTTAGCCTGTCTGTTTAGTTTTTTAAACAAAAGTGAAAAAATAACACACGGAGGATTAAATATGCAACAGAATAAAAAAAACCTTGGGGAAAAATGCTATATTGCCGTTACTGGAATTATCTGGATCTCAGGTCTTCTTATTGCAGGAAGTGAGAATAATTTTATGCCCTGGGTAAATGGTGCGGGCCTGATTTTATTTCTGATATCAAGTATTCTGCTGGGAAAATTTTTCAGGCAGCTTGAATCCAGCGGGAATTTGGTCATGTTCCCTGGAGTTTATCAACATCCGCGCCTTCACGTTGAATCATCTGAAAAGAAAAACTGCAGAGTCAGTTGTCGCTATATTGCCAATATACGATAGGCAGATGTATTGAAATGATCTGATAAGACTGTCAGCTTCATATAAATTTTTTGTGTATTCGTCAATGCTTTGTTTTATCTCTTAAAACCCGCCGGATTGGGCAAAAGGCTTGTTTTTCCTTGACAAATTCCTGAATAGAATGCATAAGTTTAAGTTTAATTTAAAAGAAAGCAAACTTAAGTTTACAGGTGGTTAAATGGAGATTCAGACAAGAGCAGAACATTGTAAAAAAGCGGCTATTTCAATGTCGGCGCTGGCAGGCGATATTAAAAATTCAGCATTGGAAAAAATTGCCTCTGCATTAAACAGCAGCCGTGACCTTATTTTTGAAGCCAATAAAAAAGACATTGCTCAGGCTCAAATCGAAAATCTTGACGCACCGTTGCTCAAACGCTTGAAATTTGATGCGTCTAAACTCAAGGAAACCTGTGAAGGCATTCAGAGCCTGATAAAGCTTCAGGACCCTGTCGGCAAAACGCTTTCGGCCTTGCAGCTGGATGACGGCCTGGAATTGTATAAGGTCAGCCGTCCCATTGGTGTGATCGGGGTGATTTTTGAATCCCGGCCCGACGCCCTGGTCCAGATCGCCTGTCTGTGCTTGAAAAGTGGCAACAGTGTTCTGTTAAAGGGAGGAAGTGAAGCTGCCCGCACAAATCAGATCCTTTCATCCATTATTTCAGATGCAGGAGTTGAGGCGGGTTTGCCTGAAGGCTGGATGGGGCTGCTTGAAACCCGAAATGATGTGGGGCAGATGTTAAAACTGGATGCCTATGTGGATCTGATTATTCCACGGGGAAGCAATGCCTTTGTCCGCTATATCATGGATAATACCATTATACCCGTTTTGGGACATGCGGACGGTATCTGCCATGTGTATATTGACAGACTGGCGGATATGAAAATGGCAGTGGATATCGCTGTTGACAGTAAATGTCAGTATGTGGCCGTGTGTAATGCGGCTGAAACCATACTGGTTCATGAAGGATGTGCGGCTTCTGTGCTGCCGGTGCTTAAAACAGCGCTGGAAGACAAAGGGGTTAAAATTTACGGCTGCAAAAAAACCTGTGATCTGATTGATGTTGAAAAAGCCAATGAAGAAGACTGGGCAACAGAGTATCTGGATCTGATTGTGTCTGTAAAGATTGTTCCATCCATGGACCAGGCGTTGGTACATATTAATACTTACGGGTCCGGTCATACGGATGTGATTGTTACAAACGATAAAAAAAGAGCTTTATACTTTATGGATCATGCAGACACTGCAGATGCTTTCTGGAACTGCAGCAGCCGGTTTTCAGACGGGTTTAGATTCGGCCTGGGTGCGGAAGTGGGTATCAGCACCAATAAAATTCATGCCAGAGGACCTGTCGGGCTTGAGGGACTGATGATCTATCAATGGAGAATGTTTGGCAATGGTCATCTGGTAAAGGATTATGCGGGTGAAAATGCCCGATCATTTACCCATTTGCCTTTGGATAAAGAATTTCAATAGAGGTTTTAATGCCGGAACAGCGATTATTTAATGCCAGGCGGATTGTTGTCAAGCTGGGCAGCAATGTTATTACTGCCAGAAATGGTTTGAATCTGGATGTGATTGATTCTATTTCACGGCAGATCAGTCTGCTTATTGATAGGGGAATTGAGGTCATACTGGTTTCTTCGGGGGCTGTGGCAGCAGGTATCCGGAAAATGGGCATGGACCGGCGCCCGGATGAAATACCTAAAAGGCAGGCAATATCCGCAATCGGTCAAAGCGATCTGATGAATGTGTATGAAAAAAGTTTCGGGAAGTTTGAAAAGAAAGTGGCACAGATTCTTCTTACAGGAGATGATCTGGTCAGCCGGGAACGGTATCTGAATGCTCGAAACACATTGCTCACCCTTCTGGACTGGAAAGTGATTCCGATTATCAATGAAAATGATACGGTAATGATCGAAGAAATCAAACTGGGAGATAACGATAATCTTGCGGCAATGATCAGCCTGTTGATGGATGCGGATTTTTTATTTATTCTGACGGATATCGAAGGGCTGTATAACAAAGATCCCAGGCAGTTTTCAGATGCCCGGCTTGTAGATAAGGTAACGGATTTTAAAAAAGAAATTGAGGAGTATGCCAGTCATATCCCAGGAACACTGGGAACCGGGGGCATGCTCAGTAAAATTCAGGCGGCAAAAAAGGTAACGTCTGCAGGAATACCCATGATCGTTGCAAAGGGAAGTGCTCAAAACATTCTTCTTCGCTTGTGTGACGGTGAAAATATCGGGACGTATTTTGTCCCGAAAGATGCGAAACTGTCCAGCCGGAAATGCTGGATTGCATATACGCTTGCACCCAAAGGCAGTATTGTTATTGATGACGGGGCAGTTAAGGCGGTCCGGGAGAATGGAAAAAGCCTGCTTCCCATCGGGGTTCTTTCCGTTGAAGGTGAATTTGAGCAGGGAGAAGCCGTATCCTTTAAAACGCCTTCCAATGAAATGGTCGGGGTAGGGCTTGTAAATTACAGGGCTTCTGACATTAATCTGATAAAAGGATTGAAAAACAAACAGATAGAAGGCTGTCTGGGCGGCAGGCATTATGATGAGATTATTCATCGTAATAATCTGGTTCTGATGGATGAGTGCTGATGCATGCTGTTTTTATATTTTCAATTAAGGGGTTTTAATGGAAATTAAACAATTCAGATATTTTAATGATAACCTGGGATATCTTGTTTTTTCAGGGAATGAAGGCATGGCCATTGATGCCGGCGGTGTTGATGCAATTTTGGCGTTTGCCGCAAAAAACAGTATTCTTGTTAAATATATGACCAATACCCATTTTCATTCGGATCATATATCAGGGAATGCGGAGCTGCTTGAAAAAACAGATGCACAGTTGATTGACTGCCGAAAAATTGGTGATGATCAGAGTTTTACTATCGGACACGAAAAGATAGACGTTTTTACAACTCCGGGCCACACCATGGACAGTGTGACTTTTAAAACCAAAGGCTTTATCATCACCGGAGACACTTTGTTTAATGGTACCATCGGAAATTGCTTTTCCGGTGACCTGCTCGCATTTTTTAATTCTTTAAAACGGATTATTTCATTGCCAGGCAGTACTAAAGTATACGCAGGCCATGATTATGTCATGGAATCCATGCAGGTTGCAAAGACCATTGAAAAAGACAACCCTTTTATTGATGAGTATATCCGTCGATATGACCGTTCTTTGATTGTATCCACACTGGATGATGAATTACATGTAAACCCTTATATCCGGTTCAATGCAGACTCCATGATTGCGCTTCTTTTGAAAAAAAAGATGCCTGCCCAGACAGAGTTTGACCGGTTTAAATCAATTATGGAGATTTTTTAAAAGAAATTTTATGGACATATGGTTATTCCTGAATATATATTTTCAGGACTTATCTTTTAGCTGATTTTTTTTATGAAAGACCGGAGACAATTTAATGTTAAACAAAAATATCAAATTTGTTGATGACTCCCGGAAAGAAAACTGTTTTGCCCTGGGAAGACAATTGACAATCGAATATTATGAATGCGGGCCAGAGGCCTTTCTGGATAAGATCCAGGTTGAAAAAGCCATGCTTAAAGCTGCAAAGGACAGCAATGCGACAATCATCAGTTCTTCTTTTTATGATTTTGTGCCCCAGGGGATCAGCGGTGTTGTGATTATTGCTGAGTCCCATTTTACCATCCATGCCTGGCCTGAACATGATTACGCTGCTGTGGATATATTTACCTGTGGAGATTCCATTGATCTGCCACTTGCAGTTGAATCAATGAAAAAATCTTTTCAGTCTGAAAATGTGGTGATCTCTTCTGACCAGAATCGCGGAATCATTACAAAAACGGTTGAGCAGCAGAATATTGGTCAGGTGATAAAAAATTCAGAAAGTTTACCTATTTCCTGGAAAACAGAATTTGAAAAAAAAGATCCATGGGGTGTTTTGACATCAGTGGATATTTATGATGCTGATCCTCAGATTATAAGGGATGCAGACAGTATCAGACAGTTCGCATATCAGTTAAGTGAATTACTCGAAATGAAGCGTTTTGGAGAATGTGAAGTGATTCATTTCGGTGAAGATAAAAGGGTGGCTGGATTCAGCATGACCCAGCTGATAGAAACGTCTTTGATTTCAGGCCATTTTGTTGATGCGTCAAATAAAGCATATATAGATGTGTTCAGTTCCAAATTTTATGAGCCCCGGCAGGTGGCTGAATTTGCAGCTTCGTTTTTTAAGGGGGGGCATTATAAAATGCAGATTGCCCTGCGCAAATAAATTCAGGTTTTTGTATATAAGGGGATATGCATAAAAGTTCCTATGGAAACTTACAGTAAAATAAATGATGGATGGTTTTCTGAAATCTGCCCGATGTGGCCGGGGATTGCATTATCCCTTCAGATAGAAAGCGTATTGTACAGTGAAAAAAGCAGATATCAGCAGATTGATCTGTTCCAGACAAAAACCCGCGGCAAGATGCTGGTGCTGGACGGGATTATCCAGTTAACAGAATTTGATGAATTTGCTTATCAGGAAATGATGGCCCATGTTCCTTTGTTTGCACATCCCAATCCTGAAAATGTTCTTGTGATCGGCGGCGGAGACGGTGGAATCTTACGGGAAGTTATCCGGCATGACACCATTGCGCACATTGATTTTTGTGAAATTGATGAGCAGGTGATTGCGGTTTCCAAACAATTTCTTCCAGGTCTTGCCTGCGGGTTTGATGATCCGAGGATCAACATACATATTGCCGATGGCAATGTCTATATTCGGGAGAAGACCGGTGTTTATGATGTGATCATTGTGGATTCTTCTGACCCGATCGGACCTGGTGAACAATTATTCGGACGGCAATTTTATCAGCAGGTCAAATCAGCTCTGAAACCCGGTGGTATTGTTGCGGCCCAGGGAGAGTCTTTTTTCCTTCATAAAGACTGTGTTGAAAACCTGATGCGGATTACCAGGGAACTGTTTATGGTTTCAGCGTATTCATCCATCATGGTGCCGACATATCCTGGAGGACATATTGGTATCTGTATGGGCTCATTGGGGCCGCAACTGGATGTACCGGCCCGTTCCGTGCCGTCTTTACTGCAGACACAATTAAAATATTATACATCTCAAATTCATGCGGCTTCTTTTGTTCTGCCTTATTTTGTAAAAAAAATGTTCAATGCAGTTTGACTTAAAAACTTTTTTTTAAAAAAGCGGTAATAAATTTTATGCAGGATGATCCTGTTCCAGAATTGACGATTAAACCGATTAGCCGTGCGTCTGTCAGGGAATTGATAACCCTTTACAAACAGGCAGGCTGGTGGGAGTCTGGCAATGATGAGCATCTGGAATTTTTGCATCATATTGTCAGGAATTCAGCTTTCTTTGTCGGGGCTTTTACGGGAAAAAAGCTTATCGGAATGGGCAGGGCCCTTTCCGATGGCGTAAGTGATGCTTATATTCAGGATGTTACTGTACTTAAAGCGTATCGGGGAAACGGGATTGGAAAGAAAATCATCCAGACTCTGTTGACCTGTCTGAAGGAAAATGGTGTTGGCTGGATTGGGCTTGTGGCTGAGCCCGGCACGGATTTCTTTTATAAATCGCTTGGATTTGAAGTGCTCAAAGACCATATTGCTTTAAAATATAAGGATGTTGATATGTATATACCGGAACAGATATCTGCGCATGCAGATATCCAATTCCCTGCTTTTAAATCTTTTTCACTGGAAGATCGTTCCGTCATTGAATCCTTTACAGATGATTTTCAGCCCATGTCCTGCGAATATAATTTTGCAAATTTGTTTACATGGCAAAATGCCTATGATCTCGCCTGGACAATTTATCAGGGCCGTCTGCTGATATATCACACTGAATCGAACTATTCGTTTATGCCCATTGGAGAAGAGTTTACACCCGAAGAGCTGGCAATTTTATCACTCAATTTGAAAAAAAACGGAAAGTCATCTGATTTTGCGCTTGTTACGCCAGAATACATAGAAAAATTTCCAGATCTCAAAAAATATTACCGGATGAGAAAAAACAGAAATCATGCTGAATATATTTATGATGTGGAATCCCTGTGTGAGCTTTCCGGCCCCAAACTGCACAAAAAACGAAATCTTATATCGCAGTTCAAGCGCCTGTATCCTGATTTCAGGCTTCATGTTTTAACCGGAGAATTTAAACAGCAGGCATTGGAATTTTCAAGAGATCTGAAGAACAGCCATGAAAAAGTATCCCAGACACTGGAGCTGGAATTTGAGGCCATCAAGATATCATTTGAACATTTTGAATCTCTCGGACTGGAAGGCCTGGCCATCACTCATAACGATAAAATGATTGCGTTTTCTGTTTTCAGCCGATTGGGAGACCAGTATTTTGATATCCATTTTGAAAAATCAGACATGGCGTATAAGGGTGCAGCCCAGGTAATTAACCAGGAAACAGCACTGTATTTAAAAAACAGATGTAAATATCTGAACCGGGAGCAGGACCTTGGCATAAAAGGACTCCGCCAGGCAAAAATGTCCTATGAACCTGTAAAACTGATCACGCCGGTCAAATTGTTCTTTGCACCATTGAACTGAACTGATTGATAAAATTTATCTGTCGGAATTCACTTGTCTGACCGATGATGATATACAGTGTTTTTTTATTGTCTTTAATCTTTATTGAGGAAATTATTATGCTCACTACGCGTATTACAAGGTTGCTGGGAATAGAATATCCTGTGATCGGCGGGACCATGATGTCTATTTCCAATGCCCGTTTTGTTGCTGCCATCTCAAATGCCGGCGGTCTTGGAATTCTTGCCTCTGCAATCTATCAGACCAAACAGGATTTTTCTGCTGCGGTTGATCAGGTTTTAAAACTGACAGACAGACCCTTTGCCGTTAATTTGAATCTGTTCCCGTCCATGCGGCCCATTGACAATACAGAATATCTGGATGTGATGATTGAAAAAGGGGTGAAAATTGTAGAGACCTCGGGCCACTCAGCTCCCGAAGATCTGTGTCGCAGATTCAAGGATGCAGGGATGATCTGGATTCATAAATGTGTGGGTATCCGGTATGCCCTGAAAGTTGAAAAAATGGGCGCTGATATTGTAACGGTCGTGGGCTATGAAAATGGCGGTGCCACAGGGAAACTGGATATCGGCACCCTTGTCCTGATTCCAGGTGTTGTGGATGCTGTCAATCTCCCTGTGATTGGCGGGGGAGGGATTTCCGATGGCAGAGGGCTTGCGGCAGTCTTGGCTCTGGGGGCCGAAGCGGCCATCATCGGTACCCGTCTGATGTTGACAAAAGAATGCTCGATTCATGATAATTTGAAACAGGCCTTAATGCAGGCTTCCGAACAGGAGACCGTCCTGATCATGCGGTCCATTGGATCGACACACAGGGTCTGGAATAACGAGGCTGCCAGAAAATGCATGGAAATCGAAAGAACCAATGGCAGTTTTGAAGAAGTGCTGTCTGTGGTTACCGGCCAGAAAGCAAGACTGATGTATGATACCGGGGATATTACTGCAGGGGTGGTTTCCTGCGGTCAGGGAATCGGGCTGTGTCATGATATCCCGACAGTAAAACAATTGTTTGATCGATTGATTAAAGAAGCACAGGGCATATTTTCCAGGTTTGCCTAAGGCGTTTTTTGTAAATTTTAAATTTCTTTTTGGCGGCGAATGCTTTCATGAATTTTGCGAAATTTAAATTTAGAGATCGGCTTTTAGTCACTTTATTGTTTGTATTTATTCCTTTGATTCTGATACATGAAGACGGTAATATTGTGCTTGGCACCTTTGTGTGTGTTGCGCTTTTATTACTGATCTGGGCGACATTTATTATCAGCAGATTTGTGACAAACCCTTTGGGTAAAATGATAGATACACTGGAAAAAGGGGCTTCGGGGGATTACAGCGTCCGGATGGATGAACAGGGATCCGTAGAATTTATAACCTTGAGTCGACATTTTAACCGGTTTATGCATCAGCTGGAAGATAATACTGCAAGGCTTGAAAAAGAGATTCATAAAAATATTGAATCCCATCAAGCCCTGGTTGAAAACGATCTTATGCTCAGAGGTCTGTTTGACCAGTCTTTTCATTATGTCGCCATCCTGTCTCCTTTTGGAAGGGTGGAACGGGTGAATCAACGGGCACTTGATCTTGGCCAGACAGCACCTGGCGATGTCCTGTACCGACCCTTCTGGGAAACAGTCTGGTGGCAGCATGATCCAAAGGTTTCCCGTCAATTGCAGGACGCTATTGAAAAAGCAAAAAAGGGTGACCTTGTCAGATATGAAACCACCTGTGTAGGCAATAAGGGTGCCATCAGAGATATTGATTTATCCATCAAGTCTGTTTTTCTTCCTTCAGGAGGCGTAGCCTTTATTATTGCCGAAGGCCGGGACATCACAGAGTATAAAAAAACCGCCCATGAGAAAAAAGAACTTGCTGTGCAGCTTGAACGATCCAGAAAAATGGAAGCTATCGGAACCCTTGCCGGGGGGATTGCCCATGATTTTAATAATATCCTTTCCGGAATTCTTGGTTATTCACAGCTGGCGCAAATGAATCTGGATCATCCTTCCAGAGCAAAAAATCATATGAAACAAATCGGTCAGGGGATTCAAAGGGCAGCAGAACTGATCCAGCAGATACTGACCTTCAGCCGCCAGACCGAATATGAAAAAAAAGCATTAAAGTTGTATATTGTGGTTAAAGAAGCGCTCAAACTTGTGCGATCTTCTCTTCCTGCCACCATTGAGATAAAAGAATCCATGCTTACCACAGATATGGTGCTGGCAGATCCCACGCAGATGCATCAGGTTATCATGAACCTGTGCACAAATGCCTATCATGCAATGATTAAAACCGGAGGGGTTTTGTCAGTCCGGTTGAAATCCGTTGAACTTGTGGATGCAAAGGATGTTTTTGACCGAAAGATAACACCGGATACTTATATCGAACTGATGGTGGCAGATACGGGTTGCGGAATGGATGAATATACGTTTTCAAAGGCCTTTGATCCGTATTTCACCACCAAGGAGGTGGGCAAGGGAACCGGGTTCGGTCTTGCCCTTGTCAATGCCATTGTGGATGAACATGGCGGATATATCCAAGCACAGACAGCGCCTGGCAAGGGTTCCAGTTTTTATGTTTACCTGCCGGTTGTCACGTCTCCTGCAGGTAAATATGACGAGCCCAAGAAGGTTGTTGTCATTCAGGGTGGAACAGAGCATATCATGGTGGTGGATGATGAAAAAGATATCCGTAATATCCTCCGGGAGTATCTGGAATCTCTGGGATATACGGTCAGTGTTTTTAATGATGGTGTCCAGGCGTTCACTGCATTTGAATCAGCGCCTTCTGATTTTGATATGATTATTACGGATATGACCATGCCGAAAATGACCGGAGATATCTTTGCCGTCAAAGCGCTTGCTCTGAGAAAGGATATCCCGGTGATTTTATGTACCGGCTACAGTGAGACAGTTTCAGAAGCCCGGATGCTTGAAGCAGGGGTTCGAAAATACATCCAGAAGCCTGTAGACACCATACAATTATCCGCTGTGATCCGGTCAATATTTGACAGTAAAATTGAACCGGATGCAAAAAAAGAGAGCTGAGCTCAAACCTTTATGACGGGATTTTTTTTAATGTGTACTTGCAGTCTTTTGCCGGACATTTTAAAAATTTGCCGTCTTTTTTGGTTTCTTTTTCAACCAGAAAAGGAGAATCACAATCCGGGCAGGGCTCATTGACAGGTTTATCCCAGGATGCAAATGTGCAGTCCGGATAGTTTGAGCATCCGTAAAATACTTTCCCCCGTTTTGATTTTTTTTCAACAATGACTCCGGAACAGTTGTCTTCAAAACAACTGACACCGATTTCCTGACCATTGGACTGACCGGCAATTGATTCGGTGTGTTTGCAGTCCGGGTATCCGGTACAGGCCAGGAACATGCCAAAACGACCTTCTTTTTGTACCATTGGCTTGCCGCATTTAATACAGTCTTTGACTTTTGTATTGTCCACGATTTTTTCAACAATTGAAAGATTGCCTTTTTCATCCCTTGAATAGTTGCTGGTGAATGAACATTCAGGATACGCGGTGCAGGCAAGGAAATGACCATTCCGGCCGATTTTGATATTCAATGGCTTTCCGCAGGACGGACATTTTAAAGGCGTGGGAACACCAACCCCCTTTACACTGGTCATGTTCTCTGATGCATCATCCAGAAATTTTTTAAAGGATGCATAAAAATCTGTGAGCAGTTGAACCTCATTGAGTTTTCCCGCCTCCACATCATCCAGATTGTTTTCCATCTTTGCGGTAAAAGAAATATTCAAAATCTGAGGGAAGCATTCCACCAGAAGATCATTGACAATAAAACCCATTTCACTGGGAACAAAATACCGGTTGACCAGGTCAACATAGCCTTTATCCCGGATGACAGATAATATCGAGGCATAGGTACTGGGTCGGCCGATACCGTTTTTTTCAAGCTCTTTCACAAGAGAGGCTTCGGAAAATCGGGGTGGTGGTTTGGTAAAATGCTGTTTGGGAATAATCTTCAGTGTTTTTAGAACAGCGCCCTTTTCAACATCCGGCAGGGACTGAATATCTTTTTCAGTTGAATCATCTTCAAAGGAATATAAATTCATATATCCCTGGAATCTGACCGTGGAGCCGGAAACTGAAAACAGGTATTTTTCCCCGGCCGAAATCAGGATGGTTTTTTGATCAATAATGGCCTGGGCCATCTGGGAGGCCACAAACCGTTTCCAGATCAGATCATAGAGTTTGAATTGATCCGGGCCTAAAAAATTCTTGATTTTCTGGGGGGTATTAAAAACAGAAGTAGGCCTTATGGCTTCATGGGCATCCTGGGCTTTGTTTTTATTTTTAAAAAAACGGGGGGCCTTTAAGCTGAATTCTTCTCCCAGGGTCTGGGTGATCCAGGCCTGGGCATCATAGGCAGCTTCCGGTGCAATCCGCGTGGAATCGGTACGCATATAGGTGATCAGGCCTTCGGGACCGCCCGTGCCAAGTTCAATGCCTTCATATAACTGCTGTGCGACAACCATGGTTTTTTTTGCAGAAAACCTGAGACGGTTGATGGCATCCTGCTGCAGCTTGCTGGTAATAAAGGGCGGCAACGGATTTTTTTTAATGGTTTTTGTTTTAATTTCCTGAACAGTAAACGCAGCTTTTTCAAGATCAGTTAAAATTTCGGTGGCCTGGGTTTCATTGCTGATCTTTGCTTTTTTATCATTGATCTGAATAAGTCCGGCGTTAAATTCCGGTGGCAGCGCAGACATCAGATCTGCATTGATCGTCCAGAACTCTTCAGAAATGAACTTTCGAATCTCCCGTTCCCGGTCACAAATGATTTTCACCGTTACCGACTGAACCCGTCCGGCACTCAGGCCCCTTTGAACCTTCTGCCATAACAGCGGCGAAATCTGGTATCCCACCAGGCGGTCCAGTTTGCGTCTGGCCTGCTGGGCATCATATTTGTGAACATCCGGTTTGAGGGGGTGTTTAAGCGCTTCTTCTATGCCTTTCTGGGTAAGTTCATGAAAGAGTACCCTATGAAAATTTTTATTCTCTTTTTTCAGGATATCCATGATATGGAAGGCAATGGCTTCTCCCTCACGATCCGGGTCAGGTGCAAGATATATTTCACTGGTTTCTTTTGCCATTTTTTTCAAATTGGCAATGACCTTGGCCTTATCTTTTATATTGACATATTTTGCCTTGAACTGGTTGTCGATATCAATGCCCAGTGTCTTGACCGGCAGGTCACGGATGTGACCGGCACTGGCACCGATATTAAACTTTTTTCCCACATATTTTTTCAAGGTTTTAATCTTGGTTGGTGACTCAACAATGATCAGGGGTTTTGTCAATGGTGTTCCTCCCGGGTTGAATAATAATTACCCTGATGTCGTATGATTTTTTTATCCATTTCAAGATCAAACAGCATGGAAGACACCAACGAGGGTATCATGCCGCTTTTTTCTATCAGCACATCTATATGAACAGGGTAAGGTTCAATTAAATTCAGTATCATGTTTTGATCGGATTTATTTTTATTATATTGAGTTGAAATTTTATTTTGTAAAGGCACAGGTATTATTTTTTCTTTTTCTGTATGTATAAAATGCTGAAGCTCGTCAATTACATCCATAGGGGTTTCAACCAGTTTGGCCCCCTGTTTCAACAATGAATGGGTGCCTTCACTTTTTTTGGAGGCAATGCTTCCCGGAACAGCAAAGACTTCCCGGTTATATTCACCGGCCAGACGGGCGGTAATCAAAGAACCTGATTTCTTGGCAGCTTCAACAATAATAGTGCCGCAGCAAAGTCCTGCAATAATTCTGTTCCGCTTGGGAAAATTTACCCCAAGGGGTTGAGCATCCAGTTTAAATTCACTGAAAACAGTTCCGGTTTGAGAAATGGTGGTATACAGGTCTTTGTTTTCCTTTGGATAAATGTGATTCAGTCCTGATCCCAGAACCGCTATGGTTTTTCCATCTGCTTTCAAAGCGCCTTTATGCGCTGCTGTATCAATTCCCCGGGCCATGCCGCTGACAACCTGGAATCCACTTTCTGCCAGTTTAAAGGCAAGGTTCCCGGCAGTATTTAACCCATAGGATGTTGCAGCCCTGGAACCGACAATGGCGATGCAGGGCGCACTGTTGTCCAGGGTTCCCATATATGTTAAAAAAGGGGGGGCATCAGCAATATGTTTTAGCAGCGGCGGATACTCCGGATCATTCAGTGTGACAATATTAATGTGTCTGCTGTACAGGCGTTCTAATTCTTTTCTGGCTGCAGGTTCAAATGTTTTATACTGTGCAATGCCATCTAAAATTCTGGCGGACATTTTGTCTGTTTGTGATAATTGCTTTTTAGAAGCGCTTAAAATAGCCTCCGGTGTCTTAAAGTGATCAATCAGTTTTTTGTACATTGTATCACCCAGCATCGGGATTTCCCGAAGTATGAACCAGGGCAGATATGTATCTAAAAAATCAGGCATTCTGAATATAAGGTTATTTAAAGCTCCTTAATTTTTCCTGGGCTTTTTCTGCTGCAGGAGAAAAGGGATACTTTTTTAATACCTGCGTCAAATAGTGGTGTGCACGATTTGTGTCGTCCATGGACAGATAGGAATATCCTGTTTTTAACATGGCATCGGGGACTTTTTCCGATTTGGGATATTGAATGCCCAGACTTTGAAAAATTGAAATAGCCTGTTTATAATCCGAAAGAGAATAATAGCATTCCCCCAGCCAGTAGACCGCATTGTCAGCAAGGCTGTCTTTGGGGTGTTTTTTGAGAAATTCCGAGAACAGGTCAGCCGCTTTTTTATAATCTTCTTCAATTAACAGATTACGGGCTTTGGTATAAAGTACCTGGGCAGATTCTTTTTGAAGAGAAGAACTTTTAATTTTTTTTTGGGTCATTTCGGGTTTTCGGGCTTTTTCTTCCAGCATCTCGATCTTTTTTTTCAGCGCCTTGATCGTATCTTCAAGCTCAAGGATGGTCAGATCTTTTCTCTCCATTAAAAATTTTGAGTCTGCCTGGTCCTGTTTGAGTTCCATGACTTTAGATTCAAGTTCTGATATTTTCGCAGAATCGGAAGCCACGTCTGTCTTGTTTGTTTCCTTTGACCTGAAAGGATTCATGGCACTGCAGGAAACAAACAAAAGGCACAAAAGAACCAGCCCGAAATTTTTATAAAAAGACCGATAACAAAAATGCATGATATTACCTTTTTGAAACAGCCAGAACAATGGGGCTTGCGACAAAAATAGAAGAATATGTTCCAATAACAATTCCAACTATCATTGCAAATGCAAAATTATGAATAATTTCACCGCCAAAGAAAAACAGTGCCAGCAGAACGATCAAGGTGGTAAAAGATGTTAAAAGTGTTCTTGAAAGGGTTCCATTGATGCTCTGGTTGAACAGTTCAGGCAGGACATCCGTGGTTTTAACCCCTTTTATATTTTCCCGGATACGGTCAAAAACAATGATGGTATCATTCAAGGAGTACCCGATAATGGTCAGAAGCGCAGCGATGATCTGCAAGGAAAAATCAAGATCCAGAGCTGCAAAAATACCGACAGTGATAAGGACATCATGAATCAAGGCAACAATGGCACCCATGGCATATTTTAACTGCAACACCCAGAACAGAACCAGCGTGACAATCAAAGCCGCTGCAATCAGCCACATCATGCTCAGATTGAAAATGGACAGAAAATACACAACTGCCATCAAAGATCCTGCAGTGACAGCGGAAAGACCCCATTTGAGTTCAAACCGGCCTGAAATATAGATGGTGATAAACAAAAGAGAATAAAAAATGGCCAGCAATGCTTTGTTCTTCAAATCATTTCCCACCTGGGGACCCACCATTTCCACCCTGCGGATATCCGGTTCAATACCTGTTGAACCTTTGACTGTTTCGGCAATTGCCGCGGCAAGCCCGTCACCGGAAGTTTCAGAATTGCTGGTGCGGATTAAAAACTGGTGGTCAGTGTCTTTTCCAAAATTTTGTACCGACGCATCGGTCAACCCGATTTCAGCAAGACCTGCTCTGATTTTTGAGATAGGCACTGAATCGGAAAATTTAATCTGGATGATGGTTCCACCGACAAAATCAATACCGTAATTGGGTCCTTTCTGAACAATGAGGGCCACAAGACTTGCCAGAATAAGAAACAGGGATATTGCAAATCCGATCTTTCGTTTTCCGATAAAATCTATATTGATATCAGATTTGATAAGCTGCATTGTTTTTTCCTTTTATATACTTAAAGTTGAGGATTTTTTAATTTTAAGAACCATATCAAACAGTGCTTTTGAAAGTATCAGGGCAGTAAAAAGGCTTGCCACGATACCCAGAATCAGGGTGACGGCAAATCCTTTTATGGGGCCTGTTCCAAACTGATAAAGTACAACCGCCGCAATCAAAGTTGTGACATTGGCATCCAGAATGGTCAATGTGGCTTTGTCAAATCCTGCATGAACAGATGCCAGGGCTGTTTTCCCCGACCGGACCTCTTCTCTGATCCGTTCAAAGATAATGACATTGGCATCCACAGCCATACCTATGGTCAGAATGATACCGGCAATACCGGGCAGGGTTAAGGTGGCACCAAAGGCTGCAAGACCGCCGCCGATCAGAATGATGTTTATAATCAGGGCAGCATCCGCAATAAGGCCTGCACCTCTATAGTAGATCAGCATGAAGATCACAACCAGTGTGCCGCCGATGGCCATGGACATCAGACCTGTCCGGATTGAATCAGCGCCCAGAGTGGGCCCGACAGTACGCTCTTCAATAATATTGACCGGGGTCCGCAAAGATCCGGCACGAAGCGCTATGGCAAGGTCTGTGGCTTCATTGGTGGTGAAATTTCCGGTGATGACCGCTTTTCCGCCAGCAATCCGGTTCTGGATAACAGGTGCGGAATAAACGGTTTTATCCAGAACAATGGCAAGCCGCCTTTTTTGATTTTCATCGGTTACACGGTCAAAAATTCTGGCACCTTTGCGATTAAATTCAATGCCGACCTGGGCCTGCTGAAATTCATCAAATTCCACCTTGGCATTTGTCAGCAGGCTGCCATCCAGAAGAATCCTTTTGTCAATCAGGTAGGGGATTTTTGTGGTCTGTCCGGAACCTGTAATTTTTGTTTCATAAAGAATTTCATATCCGATGGGAGGCGTTCCATCTATTGCCGACTTGAGATCAGCAGTATCATTGACCAGTTGAAAAGTCAGGTGAGCTGTTTTTTCAAGCAGTTTTTTGGCTCTTTCAGGATCTTTGACTCCGGGCAGCTGAAGAAGAATCCTGTTTTTGCCCTGAATTCTGATATCCGGTTCTAAAACGCCGAATTCATCTATCCGGTTCCGGATGGTTTCAAGTGCCTGTTCCGTGGCCAGTTTTTTTATGTTTTCAATTTCTTTTTCTGAAAGGGCAAGCTTATAGGAAATGACACCATCCTCGGTATGGGTGCTTGGCGTTAGCAGATGGTTGAATTCTTTTGAAAGAAGGGTTTCAAAGACGGATTTGTCATCCCCTGTTTGTATTTTAGCCAGAATGGTGTTGTCATCCAGTCGGGATATCCCCAGGTGTTTGGCTTTCTGATCTCTTAATTCCTGTTTTAATTCCTGTATGGTCCTGTCCACTTCTGCTTCAACCGCTATTTTTGTCTGAACCTCAAGCACAAGATGCGTTCCTCCCTGAAGATCCAGCCCCAGATTTATTTTTTTATAGGGCCAGCAATCGAAATACGTGGGAAGCAAACAGACTATGGCAGCCAGAATGACAATCAGAATAGCGATAGTTTTAACGGTAAACGGTTTCAATCTAATGACTCCTGATAGATGTATTATTTTTTTGTATCTTGTTTTACAGCAGCAACGGTATCGGTAACCAATGCAGCGACATTCCCCCTGGAAATCTTGATTTTTACTTTTTCTGCAACTTCAAGCCCGATAGTGGTATCATCAATACTCTGAATCGTACCGTAGATTCCACCGGAGGTAATGATTCGCATGCCTTTTTTAAGGTTGTTGATCATTGCCTGATGTTCTTTTGCTTTTTTCTGCTGGGGCCGGATCAAAAGAAAATAAAAAACAGCAAAAACCAGAATAAAGGGCAAAAACCCCATGATGCCGTCGAGTTGGCTGGTGGATTCACCTGCTGCATAAGCGATATTGATCAAAATACGTCCTCCTTGTTTAGGGTCTCTTTATATAAAGTATAAAATTTAATTTTATTCTAATCTTAAAATTGTTTCAGATACACAATACCTGGATGTATGTCAAGCCGGGTCTTTTTCTGAATGATGATTTAACACAATTTTATTTTCTCCGGACACCATATGGGGATCCCCTTCAATGGTGATGATAACATCTCGTTTGGATTCAATAAGAGACAGTTCCTCTCTTTTTTTATTTAACAGATAGCTTGCGACTTCGTTTGGAACAATACCAATGGCTTCTTTAACTTCAGTTTTGATGGTTTTTAAATTGAGCTGGCGCAAAAAGGCAAGACCCTGGGTTTCAACAGACGGGATCTGACCTCTGCCGCTGCAGTGTCGGCAGGGTTCATAACTGCCAAACGTGATGGAGTGTCTGATCCGCTGCCGGGACATTTCCAGCAGCCCGAAGGGGGTGATGCCGCCGACTTTTGTTTTTGCCTTGTCTGATTTTAAAAATTTTTTCATGCTTTTGGTGATTTCCGCTTTGTGCCGGCTTTCTCTCATGTCAATGAAATCAATTACAATCAGCCCGCCCATATCTCTTAAGCTCAGTTGTCTTGCCACTTCTTCACAGGCTTCAAGGTTGGTGTGGAAGGCTGTTTCTTCAATATTTTTCTTTTTGGTGGATTTTCCGGAGTTCACATCAATGGAAACCAGGGCTTCTGTTTGTTCGATGACCAGAAAACCGCCGGATGGCAAAGGGACGGATTTTTTATAGATAGAAGCAATCTGATCTTCAAGCTGATATTTGGTGAAAATGGGTTTTTCACCTTTAAAAAATTTAACGATCTTTTTTTGTTTCGGGGCAATCAGACCTATAAAATCTTTGACTTCTTCGTATACTTCAGGGTTGTCAATAAGAATTTCATTGACATCGGATGTGAAATAATCTCTTAAGGACCTGACGGCAAGTGTCTGCTCCTGATAGAGCAATGCCGGAGCAGTGTCATTGATCGCTTTTTTATCAATACTTTTCCATACCCGCATCAGTTCTTTCAAATCTGCATCAAGCAGGGTTTTGGTGGCATTCTTTCCTGCAGTTCTGACAATCATGCCAAAACCTTCAGGAACCTTGATTTTTTTCATGATTGAAATCAGTCTTTTTCGCTCGGCTTCATCATCAATCTTGCGGGAAACGCCTTTGGTGGAATTTCCGGGCATGAGAACAGAAAGTCGGCCGGGTAATGAGATAAAGGTGGTCAGCATGGCCCCTTTCTGATTAATGGGGTCTTTGGTGACCTGTACAATCAGCTCCTGACCTTTTTTAATCAGATGGAAAAGCGCTTTTTCATGGCCGGAGACATCCTGGAAATAATCCTTATGGATTTCATTTTTCTGTAAAAAGCCATTTTTAGGTGCGCCATAGTCTACAAAAACCGCCTGCAGGCTCGGCTCAACCCGTGTCACAATACCTTTATAAATATTGCCCTGTGTGGCCTGCTTTGAAGTTGTTTCAATGTGAAATTGTTCAAGCTTATTGTCTTTTAGCGAGGCAATTCTGCTCTCATCGGGATCCAATGCATTGATCAGAATCTTTCTTGTCATAAATTTTTCTCTTGAATAGGGTTGTTTATTCTTCTGTCCGTGTAATCAAAATATAATGATAAAAGTTTAAGTAGTAAATTGAATCAGCCAAGTCAATTTTTTTATTTTTCCGGGCATCAAAATCGTATTTTAAATTTAACCGTATCTGATTTTAAAACTTCATTTCCTTTTGTTTTAAAATATCAAAATAGGTCATGATTTTCTCCACATAAATGACCGGTTCCCACCCTCTGGCATACCCGTACTTTGTTTTTTCATAATAATCGGATTTTGACAGCAGCGGCAGCACCTTTACCAGGTTCTGCCATTTGGTGTCATCCAGGCCCTTGTTCCTGGCAATTTTCATGGCATCGGTAATGTGGCCGTAGCCAATATTATAGCTGGCAAGAGCAAAGACGGTTTTTTCATATTCATTATCAAAATGTTCAAAGTTTTTCATCATTTTATCCAGATATCCGATACCGGCCTGAATACTTTGTTCCGGGTTCAGGCGGTTCTCAATGCCCATTTCATCTGCGGTGACCGTGGTGACCTGCATCAGTCCCAGGACATTGGTAAAGCTTTTTGCCATCGGATTAAAATGGGATTCCTGGTAGACAACAGCTGCAACAAGTCTCCAGTCAAATCCGTATTTTTCAGATTCCTTGATGATGGTATCTTTAAACTGAGGCAAACGGGTTCTGATCCGCTGCTGGAACAGTTTGATATCAAAAAGATCAGAGTTTTCTATATTTGCATAGTATTTATCCGTAAGCTGGGTTAATTTGCCGGTCTGCATGGCATACAGAATAAACTGGTTAATGGTTTTGAGCATTTCACTGTCATCCTTTCTGGCAGCCCAGGCAAGGGATTCTTTCCCCTGCAGGGGAATACCGACGCGGATATCCGGATAGTACCGCTGACTTAAAAAAGCAATATTGGAATCCGACACAGTGAATTTTAATTCTTTGTCATTTACCATCCGGATCAGTTCCAGTGTGGGAATATTGTTGTGCAGGACATAATTGAGATCAATTCCTGATTTTATGAGCGTCCTGATCCTTGAGTGATAAGATGTCCCCCGCCGGACATGAAGTGTTCTGTCGTTCATGCTTTTAATACTTCTGGGCCCGTGGGTCAGTTTGTGATGGACAATATGCTGCTGGATGGTCATGTAGGGAATGGAGAAAATGGCCTTTTCAAGCCTTTCCCGTGTGATCGTCAGTCCGGCTGCGATGAAATCTCCTTTTTTATCATCAAGATAGGAAAACATATTATTCCAGCCGGGAGTGATGATATCTAAATCCACATTGAGAAAATCGGCAAATTCTTTTGCAAGGTCATATTCAAAACCGGCAGGTTGTCCATTGTAATAATAATAGGTATTGATTGAGCTGTTGGTGATAAGGCGCAGCACGCCGTTCTTTTTAATTTTTTCCACTGTATTTAAATCAGAACCGATATCCTGTCGATGGATCAGAAAAGAAAAAAAGACAAAAAAGGCTAATAAGGACAGCAGATTTATGATGATGAAATACTTAAAATAAAAACGTTTCATATTTAGCCGTTTTCAGAGTCAATCAGTATGATTTCCACCTGGTCTACTTTCTGGTAGCGCTGGGGAAGTTTTCTTCCCCGATGACCCCGCGTGCCGGTGTAATCGGCCTGGTTACCCGCGGTTAACTTAAAAGAATGTTTACCAGAGTATATAACAAGATCTGACTGTACAGGCAAGATTTTAAGAAATTTAAGCGTTTCAGGCTCAGAAGACAACTGTTCTTTTTTGGGGATGGATATGATTTTATTTCCCTGTCCTTTTTTCAGGCAGGGCAGCTGGTTCAAGGGAAATATCAGCAGTCTTCCTTTGTTTGTAATGGCAGCGACATTGTCCTGTGCAAGATTCCAGACACGTTCGGGTTCAAGCAGCCGGCAGTTCTTTTTTAAATTGATGACGGCTTTTCCGTTTTTGTAATTGGTGAGGAAATCTTCAAACCGGATAATAAATCCATATCCATTGTCAGAAGACAGCAGGTAATGCCAGGAATTTTCGCCACACAGCATAAAGCAAATGGATGCGTTGGGCGCAATGGCAAGATGGCCGGTCAGCGGTTCTCCGTTTCCCCGTGCTGAAGGCAGTGCATGGGACAGCATCATATAGCTTCTGCCGGTATTGTCCAGAAAAACAATGGGGCTGTCACTTCGGGTTCTCAGATATCCCATCAGGGCATCTCCGGATTTGAATTTGACAGATTCAGGATTAATATCATGGCCTTTTGCAGATCTGATCCAGCCGTTTTGCGACAGGATGATGGTGACCGGTTCAATATCAATCACATCGGTAACAGAGAATTTTTCAGCCTCTTTTCTTTCCTTGATGGGAGATCGTCTTTTATCTCCGAATTGCCTGGCATCGGACTGGATTTCTTCCTTAATATAATTTTTAAAATCCGTTTCATTTCCCAGGATTTTTTCAAGTTTTTTCTTCTGGGATTTTAACTCTTTTAATTCAGACTGGATTTTAATTTCTTCGAGTTTTGCAAGCTGCCGCAATCTGATTTCCAGGATAGCCGTGGCCTGGATGTCGGAAAGAGAAAAGGCTTTAATCAGTTCGGGTTTGGGATGGTCGCAATTGCGGATGATTCTGATGACTTCATCAATATTCAGATAAACAGTTAAAAACCCTTCTAAAATATGCAGACGGCTCAAGATTTTTTCAAGGCGGAAGTTTAATTTTCTTCGAACTGTGTCTGCACGGAATTCCAGCCATTCTGTGAGCATTGCAAGCAGATTTTTGACCTGCGGACGTCCATTGACGCCAATCATGTTCATATTCAGGGAATATGATTTTTCAAGATCGGTTGTGGCAAACAGATGATCGGTCAAGGCATCCAGATCCACCCGGTTTGACCGCGGGATGATCACCAGCCGTGTAGGATCTTCATGGTCTGATTCATCGCGCAGATCACTGACCATGGGAAGCTTTTTGGCTTCCATCTGGGCCACAATCTGTTCGTATATTTTTTCTGTGGAAGCATGGTAGGGCAGGGCGGTATAAATGATTTCCCCATCCTCAACATGAAATTTTGCCCGCATTTTGATCCGGCCGCTGCCGGTCTTATAATTTTCAATAATTTCATCTGCCGGTGTAATGATTTCAGCGTCCGTGGGAAAATCCGGTCCCTTGATAAATTTGCAGATATCATTGATGTCGGCATTTTCATTATCAATCAGATAGATCAGGGCTTTTGCAACTTCCCGAAGGTTGTGGGGCAGAATATTGGTGGCCATGCCCACGGCAATTCCGGATGATCCGTTGAGCAGCAGATTGGGAAGGCGGCCGGGCAGAAGGCTGGGTTCGTTTAATGTGCCGTCAAAATTCGGGGTCCAGTCCACAGTGCCTTCTTCAAGTTCATCCAGAAGTATCCTGGCATATTCTGACAGTCTGGACTCGGTATATCTCATGGCAGCAAAGGATTTGGGGTCATTGGGATCACCCCAGTTTCCCTGACCGTCTACCAGCGGATACCGCAGAGAAAACGGCTGGGCCATAAGCACCATGGCTTCGTAGCAGGCACTGTCGCCATGGGGATGAAATTTACCCAGAACATCGCCCACAGTTCTTGCGGATTTTTTGAATTTGGATGTGGCAGATAACCCAAGCTGGCTCATGGAATAAATGATGCGCCGCTGAACCGGTTTCAGACCGTCACCGATGTGGGGCAAAGCCCTGTCCAGGATGACATACATGGAATAATTCAGGTACGCTTTCTGAGTAAAATCTTCAAACGCAATTTTTTCAAAGTCTGCAATGGCAGAAGGAAGCGTGTCTTTCATCAATCAATCTCTTTTATATTGCCGTTGGTTTCAATCCAGATTTTCCGGTCCATGGCTCTTTTTTTGCCCAGAAGCATATCCATGATCTCATAGACGTTTTTAAGCGCAGTATCATCTTCAGTATTCACCTCCAGTTGAACCAGCCGCCGTGAATCCGGTGCAATAGTGGTTTCCTTCAACTGTGCCGGGTTCATTTCTCCCAACCCTTTAAACCGCTGAATGTTGATTTTTCCATGTTTTTTGCGGCGGCTGATCCGTTTGATGATATTGTTTTTTTCCGATTCGTCCAGGGCATAGAACACTTCTTTGCCTGCATCAATCCGGTATAGTGGCGGCATGGCAATGAACACATGGCCTTTTTTGACGATTTTGGGAAAATGCTTTAAAAAAAGGGCGCACATCAACGTGGCGATATGCAGGCCGTCTGAATCCGCATCTGCAAGGATACAGACCCGGTTATACCGAAGTTTTGAGATATCATCAGAGCCGGGGACAACCCCGAGCACCTGGGAGATATCCTTGATTTCCCTTGAATCTAAAATAGCAGAGGAGTCCATGTCCCAGGTATTTAAAATTTTCCCCCGCAGCGGCATGATGGCCTGGAATCGTCTGTCCCGGGCCTGTTTTGCAGAACCGCCGGCAGAATCCCCTTCCACGAAGAAAAGTTCTCGTCTTTCCTGGTCCACACTGCTGCAGTCTGATAATTTTGCAGGCAGGCGAACCCCGTTGAATTCCTTTTTTTTTATAACTTTTTTGGCTTTTTTAATCCGGTTCTGGGCATTATCAATGGCCAGCGCAGCTAAAGCTTCGCCCTGTTCAAAATTCTGGTTCAGCCATAAGCTGAATGCATCCCTGATCTGGATATTCACCAGATTGGCACAGTGGCGCGAAGAAAGCCGTTCTTTTGTCTGGCCTGAAAACTGGGCATCGGAAAGTTTGACAGACAGAATATATGCCACATTGTCCCATATGTCTTCAGGGGCCAGATAAAGACCTTTGGGCAGCAGATTCCGGAATTTGCAAAATTCTCTGACAGATTCCAGCAAGCCGGATCTGAAACCGTTCACATGGGTGCCGCCAAGTTTTGTCGGAATCAGATTGACATAGCTTTCTTCCGGATTCTGGTCTTTTTCGCAGGTCCAGTTAACCGCCCAGGCAATCTGGATATCATCTCCCTGGACTTCACCGTGAAAAGGAGATGAAAAAATGCATTCTTTTTCCTTGAGGTTTTCAGTCAGATAATCATCAATGCCATGATCATATTTCCAGGTGTCTTCTTCCCCGGATGCTTCATCAATAAACCGGGTGGTCAGACCCTTGCATAGAATGGCTTTGGATTTCAGGGCAATCCGGATGGCGTCTCTGGAAAAAACGGGGATGTCAAAATAGGATGTTTCCGGATAAAACTGAAGCGTTGTTCCGGTTTTTGTTCTGGGCACTGTATTGATAATGGACAGATCCTGCACCTTGATGCCGTTTTCAAACCGGATATGATATTCATGGCCGTTGCGGCAGATGTGAATGATCAGGTTTTTTGACAATGCATTCACAACAGAGACACCAACGCCGTGCAGACCGCCTGAATAACTGTAGTCCTTGTTTGAGAATTTAGCACCGGCATGCAGTTTGGACATGATCAGTTCCACGCCGGATATTTTTTCTTCAGGATGAATATCCACAGGCATTCCGCGCCCGTTATCCGCAACCAGAATGGAGGCATCCTGTTTCAGCGTGACCTCGATCAAGGTGGCATGTCCGGCAATGGCTTCATCAACGCTGTTGTCAATGACTTCAAAGGCCAGATGATCCGGGCTGGATGTATCCGTATACATGCCCGGCCGTCTTTTTACCGGATCAAGACCTTTTAAGATTTCTATAGAGTCTGCATTATACGTGCCTGCAGTGCCTGTTTGCTTCGTGTCGGACTCAAATAATTTCATAAATTATTCTATTGTGGTATTAAAATTTATTAACTATAACGATTTAGAAAATACCCTATATCATTTTTATTTATAAATGTACAAACAGGAAAAATATATTCGATATGGATGATGCAGTCAAAGAATTCGATTTTAACCTATTTGAAGCGCACTGGGAAAAAATATCTGAAGAAAAAAAAGTTGAATTTTTAAAGGGCATCGGGCATCTGCCTCCCCAGACAGCCATCCTGCCTGTCCTGGCAGGCATTACCTCTTATCATTTAAGTGTTCGGAATATTGCAAGACACAGTTTTGAACATATTCAGGAAAAAATCAAAACTCTGTTAAGCGATCCCTTTGATGCGGCCCGTTATTCAGAAGGGATGAAGGCCTCCCATTCTGTCTGCACCCGTATCTATACAGAAATAAAGCCCAATATGACGCTTAAGGAACTGAGTTCTTTTTTCAAAATGCTTCTGGAAGTGGAAGGAAAGGGTGCTCATTTTGCGTTTATGGCTGTGTATCGCGGGTTGATAGCAGTCAGTGCCATGGAAAAAATAATTTTGACATTGCCTGAAATTGAACGTCTGGATTTTGTGGATCAATACCTTCAGATCAGTCCGGCTATCCGCTTGAAACTGGGAATCCCGTTTGTCCGGTTCTTAAGATCCATAAAGAACAGAAAAACAGTGATTGAATTTTATGCTTCCCTTTTTGACCGCCAAAGAGATGCAGACCCGTTTTTGAAAAATATTGCCCCTGAATTACATCGCAAGGAACTGATTCTGGAAAACGAGATTGCATCCTCTTTTCCTGAAGAACAACTGATGGGGCTCAAAGCGCTGTCAATGATCACCAGCAGGATTGATGCTGATGTGCTGACAGATTTTCTGATGGATCAAAAAGTAAAAAAGATCCGGATGGTGATATACACGATTGTTGAAAATTCATCCATGGGAACGTATCAGAAACTGTTTACCCCCATATTGAATCTGTTTGCATCCCTTGATGAACAGGAGGCTTTTTTTGCTTTCAAGGCACTTGTGGTATCCGGGAAAAAGCCGATATACACGATTCTTGAAATGGTACAAAAAGAGTATCCACTCCTCATGCCGCTGATTCAAGAAGAGCTGTCCTCTCTTTCCAGGCTGTCTTTTTTTGTGCTGCAGGATATTGCGCTGAACAAGGATAAATACAGGACATCCAATTTTGAAGTGAACCTGTCCTGTGTATTCGGAATGGTTAAAAAACGTCCGGAACGGGTTGTCCGGATTTTAAAAAAATATGAGTTTGATCCCAAAGATTCTGTCCGAATGGATGTCACCCGGTTCATTGAAAAGACAAAGCAGCTGCTGATTGAAGAAAAACAGGATATTGAAACTCAATTTGACAGCGTGGTTGAACAGGTTATGGCGGCTGGCAAAACCAGCCGGGGTCTTATAAAAAGAATGTTTTCCACGCCGGCTGAAAAAAAACTGGAAGCCTTAAAAGCAGGACATGCAGGAGGTTCTATCGATTTTGAAGAGCAACTTGTTGCAAACGCAGATGTGTCTTCAGGAACTTTTCATTCGCCCCAGGTGTATTTCAGCCGGAGTATTATTCATAATTGTGATTTTTCGCATGCTTCTTTTCTGCACACTTATTTTAAAAAAGCGGTTTTCTATAATGTGGATATGCAGCATGCCAGATTTGATACGGTCAGTTTTGATTTTGCCGTTTTTATCAATGTGGATGCAAAAAATGCAGAGTTTAAAAACTGCAGTTTCCAGGAAGTGTCTTTTTTTAACTGCAATCTGAATCAGGCGCGGATTACGGATGCCTCCTTTTTCAACAGCACCATCTCAAAAACATCTTTCAGTCATACGGATCTGTCCTTTTCTTCCTTTGCATACTCCAGAATTTCAGCAGTTTCCTTTATTTCATCAACCATAAACCAGACTGATTTTACAGGGGTGAAGGCAAGATTCTGCAGGTTTCCCGCCAGTGCAAAGAATATTTCCAGAGTGGATGATATTGATTATAATGCCAGAAAATATCAGTTATCATATACTGACATGCCGCGCATGAACCAAAGTATCGTCAATCAGATCAATATGCTTTTGTTCTGTGAATTCATTCATTACGGGGAGAAAAAATTTTTAAAACAGAATCAGCTCAGTCTGCTTACGGCATTTGATATTTTTAAACCCAGACAGGCAGATCTGTTCCAGATTATACCGTTTCTGCTTCATGAAAATGTCATGTTTCCCGGAATCGAAACCGTTAACCCGAAAACCCCCTGCGGCATCTGTGATTATATTCCGGATATTGAAACCCAGGCCATTTTAAAAAAATATATCTCTCAAAAAGATATTGTTGCACGACGAAACAATGAGTATGCGGTTGAAGGTCTTTTCACCATTGGCAGCGTAGGGTCCATTGCCCAGACAGCGGATTCGGATATCGACTACTGGGTGTGTTATGATGAAGAAAAGATCAGTGTCGAAGGTGTAAAACTGCTGCAGGACAAGCTTGAAAAAATGGAGCAGATGGTGGCAGATCAGTTTGATCTTCAGGTGACATTTTTCCTTGTGGATATCCATCATGCAAAAGCCAATGATTTTGGAGATTCCAGTCTGGAAAGTTCAGGCTCAGCCCAGGCAAGGCTTTTAAAAGAAGAATTCTACAGGACCATGATTCATGTTGCAGGTAAAATTCCCTTGTGGGCAGTTTTACCCACCCCCATCAGTCTGAACTATTATAATGATATTGTAGATAGTGTCAGTGCATTTCCCAATCTTGCCCGATATATTGATCTGGGCGATATCCATGCCATTTCCTCCAGTGAATATTTCGGGGCATCCATCTGGCAGATGTTTAAATGGCTTAAAAGTCCGTTTAAATCTGTTATCAAAATGGCGCTGCTTGAAACCTATATTTACGGGTATGGCAAAGATTCTCTTTTATGCAATAGATATAAGGATGAATGGATGAATTCAGGGGTTCAGTTGAGACTTGCCCAGAATGATTCGTATTTTATCCTGCTGGAAAATCTTTTAAAATATTATGTATCAAACCAGGATACCCATTCTGTTCATCTTTTGCTGACCTGTTTTTTCTTGAAACTTGAAATTTCAAAAGATTCCCAGATTGATAACACGGTTTTCGGGTTCAGAAAAATTCTGCTTGAAAAATGCATGGTCAAATGGGGATGGAAAAAAGAAGATGTCTTTAAAATCGGCAGTTTCAAGTCCTGGTATTACAGTGATATTGCAAGACTTTCTGCTGCCATTGAAAAATATATGGTGAAAAAATATAAAACAGTCAATAAAGCCTTTGAAAGTCTTTTGCACGGACGATCCCAGATCAGTCCGGAAGACCGGACTGTCCTGGGCCGCAAGATTTATATCGAATTTTCAAAACAGCCCGGAAAGGTTGAAAAAGTATTGCTGGTTTCCAGAAGTGATCAGCATTTTGAAGGATTGCATCTGAAATATGTTCAAAAGGAGGGCAACGTCGGCACCTGGGTTTTGATAAACAAGCAGGCAAAAGCTGCTCAGTATAAGGAAGAACCTTTGGTCAAGGCCCGTACCATAGAGGAAATAGGGGCCTGGCTGATCAATAACAGTCTGTACAATGAAAATGCCGTGATCAATCTGGTTCCCAATCCGACCTATGTTACCTTTGATGATGTCCGTAAACTGTTCAAGGCCATGTATGATTTTCTGGAACCCATTCACAAGAGCCTGATCAGTTTTGATCAGCTGTTAATGAAAAGTCAGCCGCTATGTCTGTTTATTTCCATTAATTTCTATGCACCCCGGCAACAGAACAGGGTGACAGAATATACGGCCATTTATTTGAATTCATGGGGGGAAATGTATTGTAAATCCGTATATTCAAAACAGGGGTTTGCCTCCATGGACGAGTGCAAACAAGACATTTTAAAACGGGTCGGCATAGATAAGATGCCGCTGAACACCGCCTTTTATTTTTCCAAGGGCGTGGCAAGATAAATTAATTTTCATACAGATTTGATACCGCCCTTCGGGCACTGTTGATGGCGCCTTCAAGATACCCCCCGCACAGATCTGCGGTTTCTGAACCGGCAAAGTGAATTGTTCTGTCCCAGAAACAGGTCTGGTCTTCCGGGGGTTGATAAACTGGATGTTCGTACATGGGCGCCTGGTCAAATTCAGTTGCGGTGAATTTTTCCATGGCCCAGTCCTGGTAGAAAAACGCTTTTGGCCGGGCCGCCTTTTCCCCGAAAATTGAACACAGTTGTTCAAGAATCAGTTTTGTAAATGACGGGCCAGGATATCGTCTGGACGCGGGAAAATTAAAAAAACCTGTCAGGCCGTATGGGTTCTGGTTATGGTTTGATCCGTCATGAATTTCACCTACCGGGCCTTTCTGGCTGAACGCCTGGCCTGAAAACCCTGCATCTCTCCAGAAAGGGGTGTCATAAAGCGCATAGAATTTTGCCTGTCCTGCCATCCATGTGCCAATTCTCAGCATGGCCTGTTCCAGTCTGTGGGGCAGATCCGGCGTAAAAAGGATGGTGGCTGCAGCAAGGCGCGGCGGAAGGGCCAGAATTATTTTTTGGGTTTTGAATATGGCCCGGGGGGCTTTTTCCAGTTCCCCGACATGGACATGCACACCATCTTCCTGCTTTTTTATTTCACACACCGGAGAATCCAGTTTGACTGCCGTTTCCGGGATACGTTCATAAAGTTTTTTAATGAGCGCATTCATGCCACCGTTAAGCCGGAAGGATGCCGGTGATGTTGAATATCCGCGGACCGTATGAATATTTCCGTTGGGATCTTCGAACCGTCCCAAACCATCTTCAGACTGGCGATACCCTTCCAATCCAAGGGTCTGGATCAGGCCTGCAAGGCTGGGATTGATTGCAGGCCAGTACCAGGACGGTCCCAGGTCAGAAAAAAAACGGTTATATTCAGGGCACAGAATTCTTCCGCCTGTCCGTTTGCGAGCTTCAAGAATGACAAAGGATCTGCTCTGTTCAGACAGAAGATAGCCTGCATATAATCCGCTGAGACCGCCTCCGATGATAATGGTGTCAAAAACATTTTCCAACATGGATCATTCTTTTATTATGCGTGTTTCAGCTTTTGCAAAGCCTGTTCCGCTGCAATGGTAATCGGTTCTGCACTGGGTTCGGATGATATATCCGGATTACAGGCTGATGTAAAGGTTGTCAGTTCACCAATTGTTTTTTTGCCCAGAATAAAGGCGGTAACCGCATCAATTTCCCTTGCCGGTGCAACATCCTGGCTGACAATCTGACCGCCGATTAATTTTTGGGTTGTCCTGTCAAATACCAGTTTTATTTTCCAGGGTTTCATCCCGGGGATCATCCCGTGTTTGCTTCTGGAATCCACCACAGCGCATACGGTTTTTATCCCTTCTCTGGCAGCGTTTTCTTCGGTCAGGCCCGTGGCCGTAATTGTCATGTCAAACATTTTGCAGCCGCCTGCATCCACGACACCGGGAAAGGCAATTTCATAACCGGCCAGACGCTTGGCTGCCAGCCGGCCCTGCATGACTGCGGGGCCTCGCAGCTGGCCCGGGGTGGGTTTTTGTGTGATAAAATTTATTTTTTCAACACAGTCTCCTGCAGCCATAATATCCGGGTCTGAGGTTTCCTGGAAGGCATTGACCTTGATGCCGAACTGGCCCATCTCAAGCCCGATATCCGTGGCAAGAGCTGTGTTTGGACGGACACCGACATTTATGAATACCATGTCTGCATCCAGCGTTTTGCCGGATGCCAGGGTAACGCCGGTTACCCTGCCGTCCTGGCCAATCAGTTTTTCAGCTTTTTCATTGGTCAAAATGGTCAGTCCTTTTTCTTCAAGGTATTGCCTGACCGTATCTGACATATCTTTATCCAGCATCAGGGGAAGCGGGCGATCCATAAGTTCCACAATGGTAATTTTTAATTTGCCGGGCATGCTTTCCGCAAGCAGAGAAGCCAGTTCCATGCTGATAAACCCGGCTCCGATAAATATGATGTTCTCAGGTGTTTTCTCGGCTATATATGCTTTTATGTTTTTTGCATCATCCAGACCCCGCAAGGTCATGATCCCGTCCAGATCATGCCCTTCAATGGGTGGAATAAAGGAGCTGGCACCCATGGCAAGGAGGAGTTTGTCATATTTGAAACGGGTTTGACCGGATACAGATACCGATTTATGTTCCCTGTCTATTTTTACAACTTCGTCTCTGATTATTTTAATGCCCGAACCTTCCAGCATTTTGTCCGGGACGATGATAGATTCACTGGCAGCCAGACCGGCCACAACATGTGGAAGCGCTCATCTGACAATAAAAAATTCTTCTTTGCGGATAATGGTAACATCAATCTCCGGCATCAGTTTTTTTGCCATCATCGCAGCAGGTCCGCCAGCGCCGCTGCATCCGATAATAACAAGTTTTTCTCCTTTTTTCATAGCATCTCCTTTTTGGGGGTCATTAAATTTTTATGGGTGGCTTTATTTTGGTAGCGTTACCGAAACCTGAATCGTTACTTTTAGCGTTATGTCTGTTTTCCGGGCTCAGGTTTTTTTGTTCCTTTCACGTATCGTTCTGAGAATGTATACTCTTTATTCATAAGTCTTTTTAGTCTTTTTATTCGCGTTTTTCCTTACGGCGTAAATGCTTATCCATGCAAAAAGCTTTATCGATGAGAAAGCACTGCAAGGTGTATACCAGAAGATCGGGGAATAAAAAAAAGTTTGAATCCTGCAATATACCCGTGAATACCGGTGCAGGTTTATAAATCAGAGGCGCTGAAATATGAAAATCTGACAAACAGAAGGCGCGAAAATGCGATCCCCCGGATATCCAGTTTATGGGCGTAAAATATATAACTTATTGAAATTATGTTAGATAATTTAATTCTGGCCCGGTGGCATGGACATTGCTATATTGTTCATGCAAAGTGGTGATGCAAAGTGGTGAAGCACAGTGTCTGAATAAAAAAGAACAAAAAAAACCACCTTAAGGAGAAGAATATGCGCGTTAATTCATTATATAAAAACAATCAACCGGTCATTTCAATGGAATTTTTCCCGCCAAGAGACCCGGCAGCACAGGAGAAATTCGGTGGCCTGATAGATACGCTGTCATCACTGAATCCGGATTATCTTTCGGTTACCTTTGGGGCGGGCGGTTCAACAAAGGATGGGTCATATCAGACAGTTAAAAATCTGATTGTTGATAAAGAACTGCCCACAGTTGCATATATTGCAGGATATGGGCTGGGTCCCGATGAAATCAGGGCTGTTCTGGATGGATATATGGAACTGGGGGTGGAAACAATTTTTGTGATACGGGGGGATAAACCGAAAACAAAAGATTTTGTACCTCATCCTGACAGTTTTTCATATGCATCTGAACTGATTTCATTTATCAAGGCGCATTACGATTTTACACTGGGGTGTGCAGGATATCCCGAAGGTCATATAGAGGCGCAAAGTCTTGATACGGATATCCGGTACCTGAAGCAGAAAATTGATAACGGTGCTGAATATGTTGTGGCACAGTATTTTTATGATAATGAATATTTTTTTAATTTTGTGGAAAAATGCAGAAAACAGGGCATAACCGTTCCCATCGTTCCCGGAATTATGCCGGTATACAGTATTAAAATGACACAGATGCTTTCCAAAGTCTGTGGTTCATCCATCACCCCGGAATTAGAGGAAAAATTAAATGCATTATCTTCTGAAGACACAGAAGGGGCTTTAACACTGGGGATTGAATTTGCCACGGAACAGTGCAGGGGATTATTGGCGGAAGGTGTTCCGGGGCTGCATTTTTATACCATGGACAGAAGCAGATCCACACAGCGGATTATTACGCAGTTAAGGCAGGAAAATCTTTTATAACGATGGATAACGGAGGGCATGATGAAAATATGTATCAGTTCCACAGGAAAAGATATTAATTCCCAGTTAGACCCAAGATTTGGAAGATGCGCTTATTTTATGATCATTCAGACAGATGATATGACTATGGAAGTCTTTGAAAATGAATTCAAGTCGCTGGGTGGCGGGGCCGGCATCCAGTCTGCGGGTTTTGTCCATTCAAAGGGGGTGACAACGGTTTTGACCGGTAACTGCGGGCCCAATGCAATGGATGTGTTTTCCAAATGTCAGATCACGGTTGTGACCGGCCAGTCCGGCGCAATTAAGGATGTGGTTCAAAAATTTAAAAATGGTGAATTGACGGTGACGGATGCTTCAACCGCGACTGGTAATACAGATTCCACAGGAACCTCAACATGTCCGCAGAACAACAGTTCTCAGAGCAGGGGACAGGGGATTGGTTGTGGCGGCGGTCGAGGTATGGGTGGCGGTGGGGGCAGATGTATGGGCGGTGGCCGAGGTGTGGGCGGTGGCGGTGGCCAGGGCATGGGTGGCGGCGGATGCCGCAGGAGATAACTTTAAAACTGGCTTATAACCTCTCCGGTGCACACAGAATCATATCCTGGCAGAGAGTTTAACTCATGTCTGAAATTTTTGTTTTGCAGTGTATCAAGTACAATTTTTACACTCATGTGGTTTAAAAGATCCTGCGGGATCACAAGATCACATCTTACGTGGGAAACAGGAACAAACCCCAGATCAAAGGTTTCGGCAACGATGCGCAGTCCCAGTGCCGCGTCACAAATGCCATGGATGATTTTTTGGGCACCCTGGGAATGATTCATCACCGTGTCATGATAACCGGTTATTGCGCAAAAAGGGATGTTCGATTTAATCAGCCAGTCATCAAAAAGCGCTCTTAAGGCAGCGCCTTTTTCCCGGTTGACAAAACGAATTTTATTCCGGGCAAGATCTTCTGGTTTCCGGATATCAAATGGGTTGCCTCTGGCGACCATAAGTCCTTCTTCAAAGGTGGCAAAACCCACCAGAAGGCAATTGATATTTTTCAAAGACTGCCGTGCAAGATCAATATTCCCGTCAATGGAACCTTTTGTGTGCATGTGTGTTCCGGCAATATGTGTCTGGCCGGCAGCCAATATGTCCAGGGCTTTTTTGCTGGATGCAAATCTGCACAGAAGCTCTCCATCCGTATGGTTTTTATTGACATGATGCCCGAGGATTGAAAAAGCAGGATCGCATCCCATCAGCAAAGCTGTGTTCTCTATTTTTTCATTGGGCTTAAGCAGGGTTACTTTTTGATTCCCCGGCTCAAGAAGACCATCTGCCGGTTTCATTTCTTCCATCATGGCATTTTGGCCGGAAAGGGAATAGGCATAAAGTGTATCGCGCACCTTTATGACATTTACCCTTGGACCGGTTGTCTCATGGGTGTCTGCCAGAACAACCCGTTGACTGTCCTGTGAAATTTCATAAAAAATATCCTCTACATTGCAGTCCAGAATTCTTGCAAGACGGATGGCCACAGACGTGTTCGGCAGGTATCGTCCGATTTCCATGTCATATATGGCCTGTCTTTTTACACCGACAAGATCTGCCAGTTGTGTCTGGGTGATGTTTTTTTTCAATCGAATCTCTTTGAGATTGCAGACGATGGGTGTGCTGTCGGATGAATTCATATTTTTTTCACCAGATTTGTTAATTTTTTTGATGCGCACACCATATGTTATTTCTAAAAAAAATGCAAATTAAACATACTTTATAAATAACACTTGACGTTTATAAACATGATCCATATAAGAAAGTCTTTAACGTTTTTTTAATTAAGGAGATGTCATGATGCGGGTTTTAAACACGGACAGCTGTAAAATCGCTGCCTTATATATGATGATTGTTTTTCTGGTTTTCGGTGGTGCGTTTCCGGCAAAGGCAGAATCATCTGGGAAAATTCTTGTTTTTGCAGCAGCGTCAACAACCAATGCCATAGAGGACATTGCCCGATTGTTTTCACAGCAGAATGCAATCCGGGTGGTTACCTCTTTTGCCTCTTCATCAACCCTGGCAAAACAGATAGAAGCCGGTGCACCGGCAGATATTTTTATATCTGCCAACCCCGAATGGATGGATTTTCTGGAGGATAAAGGGTTGATCAAAACACACACCCGGCATGATCTTCTTGGAAACCGGGTTGTTCTGATTGCACCGGCCGCAAGTGAAGTGAAAATTGATATCCATCCGGGATTCAAACTTGCGCAGATACTGGGAAAAGAAAAAATTGCCATGGGTGATCCGGATCATGTTCCGGCCGGGATTTATGGCAGACAGGCTTTGAAATTTCTTGGCGTATGGGAAGACATTCAATCAGGCATTGTGCGTGCAAAGGATGTTCGCACCGCCCTTGTTTTTGTTGAACGGGCAGAAGTGCCTTTAGGTCTTGTGTATGCCACTGATGCTGCAATTTCTCAAAAAGTCAGAGTTGTGGGTGTTTTTCCGGAGAATTCACATCCGGAAATTACCTATCCGGCAGCACTGGTGAAAAGCGCCCATTCAGAAGTCGCTTTGAAATTCTTTGATTTTTTAAAATCTTCCGAGGCAAAAGCGGTTTTCAAAAAATATGGTTTTTTTGTTAAATAATGGAATTTTTGAATCTGACACCCTTTGAGATTGAGGCCCTGATGCTCAGTCTCAAGGTGTCTTTGTGGGCAGTGGCTGTGTCCCTTGTACCGGGAATTGCTGCGGCCTGGGTTCTGGCCCGGAAAACATTTACAGGAAAAGCCCTGTTTGACAGTTTGATTCATCTTCCCCTGGTGCTTCCGCCGGTGGTCACAGGATATGTTCTTCTGGTGCTGCTGGGCAGAAAAGGAGTGGTTGGAAGCTTTATCTATGAGTGGACCAGAATCAGTTTTGCCTTTAACTGGAAAGGCGCTGCCGTGGCCTCGGCGGTCATGGCTTTTCCCTTGTTAGTCCGGGCCGTGAGGCTTTCTCTGGAAGCTGTTGATATGGGGTTGGAAGATGCGGCAAAAACATTGGGAGCTGGAAAACTGCGTATTTTTTTAACCATTACTTTGCCATTGACCGTTCCCGGAATTTTAACCGGCATGATTCTGGCGTTTGCAAGAAGCCTGAGCGAATTTGGGGCAACCATCACCTTTGTATCCAACATCCCCGGAGAAACGAGAACCCTGCCCCTGGCCCTGTATACCATGACCCAGGTGCCGGATGGAGAAATCGGTGCCATGCGCCTGTGTATTATTTCTGTTGTCACAGCTTTTTTTGCACTGATGGCATCGGATTTTTTATCCAGACGGTTATCTAAGATGGTAAAAGGCATCTGACATCCATGATTGATCTGCATATTGAAAAACAATACAAGGATTTTAAAATCATCATGTCCTATGCCTGCAGGGAAATCGGGGTTACAGCTCTTGTGGGTCGTTCCGGTTCCGGCAAAACATCTGTTATCAACATGATAGCCGGGCTGATGCATCCGGACAGGGGTCATATCTGTATTGACGGCAGAACCGTTTTTGATTCAGAAAAATCCATCAATACTGCTGCTGAAAAAAGACGTTTCGGGTATGTATTTCAGGATGGCAGGCTTTTTCCGCATTTATCCGTGATGTCAAATCTGACCTATGGCATGAAACTGATTCCTAAAGCAGAACGATATCTTGAAACGGATCAGATTGTTGACCTTCTGGATCTTTCCGGTTTGATCAACCGCAGGCCGGCCAGATTATCCGGGGGTGAAAAACAGCGTGTGGCAATGGGAAGAGCGCTTTTGACAAGTCCTTCTGTGCTGTTGATGGATGAACCGCTGGCCTCTCTGGATGCGGCAAGAAAAAATGAGGTCCTGCCGTTTATCAAAAAACTGTCAACAGACCTGTCCATTCCTGTTTTATATGTAAGTCACAGCATGGAAGAGATCCGGAGTATCGCCAGAAGAGTGATGGTTTTAAATAATGGACAGCTCAGGTTTGCGGGAAAAACCGAACAGATTATACAGCAGGAGGGGTTTTCCCATGAAGCAGGTGCAGATGTCTGATAATTTATGTTCTCCAGACCGGGTATAAAACAGTATCCTTGAGTTGTATATGCATGTGTTCCAGCTTTTCAGGAAAAACAAGGACTGATGATGCCTGGTCCGGGAAACGGGTTTGATACTGGTTTCTCAGATCAGAAAAGTCAGCATGTTCAAGAAAATAGACCAGGGCCTGAATATTATTTTCTAAAATCTGTTTTTCTTTTTCACTGCAGCCGGACTTGAAATACTGACGAAGCAGGTGTTCATATTTTTGTTTCGACCCTGTTTCAATGCAGTGCCGGCTGGTGTCTATGATGATTTCCATTTAAAAGGTCAGGTTTTTTGCTTCCCTTTTTTTACAAGGGTTGACATGTATTGTGACAATGCTTCCTGTACAGTTCGTTCTGCAAGGGTTGTGCAGTGCATATCCTCCTCGGGAAGCCGCCCGATGGCATTTAATATCATGTCTGCCGTAACCCCGGTCAATTCATCCGAGGTTTTGCCGATGGCAAGTTCAGCTGTAAAGGAACCGCTGAGCATACTGGACGCACATCCGTCTGTAAAATAAGAGGCATTGGATACCCGGTCATTTTCAAATTTTAAATAGATTTCCATGGTATCGCCGCATTCTCCGGTCACTCTGGCAAACCCGTCCGGATGTTCCATGCGGCCATTCCATTTTGGATTGCGCCAGCGCTCAAACCCTTTTTCGCCAAGCGCCTGCCTGGCTTCTTCAAAGATTTTATTCTGGAGCTCATCTAAAAATTTATCCAGTCGGTCCATGGTTAAAATCTCTTTTTATTCAATGCATACCCGGGCATATGTGTTTCCTTTGTGTCTACCAGTGTCCGTCCTTGTTGGCAGATTCAGCATATACAGCGCCGCCCTGTTTGAATTTCTGGACCACGTCAATAATTTTACCTGTTTGATCATTTACCACTTTAACCCCGGCGGCATCCAGTGTTTCAAAGGCATTGGGTCCGCAGAACCCGGTTAAAAGCACCTCGGCTCCGCTGTCACTGATTCTGGCAGCAGCCTGGATTCCGGCTCCCTTGAACGCATTTTTATTATCTGCATTGTCAATGACTTCAAACTCAAGTGTCACAGTATCAATGACCAGAATATATGCAGCTCTTCCGAATCGTGGATCAAGCTGTGAATCAAGGGTTTTACCCTGTGATGTGACGGCTATTTTCATTTTGTTCTTCTCCTTGATACCCGCTTACATTTGTCCGCCGCCACCGCCGCAGACCTGATCATTTTTGATTTCATACAGTTTGCCTGCAATGAGGTCTTTTACCACAGGTTCGATATCCACGCGCTGATCATCATGGTACACATCTATACCCACCTGTCTGAACCCCATCAGCGGACGCATGCCGATTCCGCCGACAACCAGTGCACTGACTCTGTTTTCCGCCAGAAGGTTGACCGGAACCATACAGCCGCCCTGGACATGTTCCTGATTCTGAAGAATGGATACTTCTTTAATTTCTCCATTTTCCACATCAATCAGGGTGAACACATCACAGTGTCCGAAATGTCCGGCTCGTGTTCCATTAAGTCCGCCCTGACCGTTTGAGGGGATTGCAATTCTACCGTCTTTCATCATGTTTTTACTCCTATAAATGTTTTAGTATCGGGGTCACAGGTGAACTCAGCGCAGGCAGGGACATGATATTGTCCCAGATTTTCCGCACTTCCTTACAGGCCTGTGAGTTTTTATCATATTCAAAAATATTTTTTTCCTGGATCATGGCCTGGGTAAAGGTTTGATCAAAGGAAATTCTGCCCACCACCGTAACACCTGTTCTTTGGGCAATGTCTTCTATTTTTTGTGTCTGTTCCGGGTTAAGATCATATTTGTTGATACAGACCATGGCCGGAATATTAAAATGTCTGGATAACTGTTCCACTCTTTCCATGTCATGGATTCCGGAAACTGTAGGTTCAGCCACAATCAGGATGGCAGTTGCCTGGCCGATGGCTGCAATAACAGGGCATCCGATACCCGGTGGGCCGTCGGTCAGAATCATATCCAGATGATTTTTGACAGCCAGCTGCTTTGCTTCATTTCTGATCAGTGAAACCAGTTTTCCGGAATTTTCCTGGGCAATTCCCAGCCGGGCGTGAACCATGGGACCAAACCGGGTGTCCGAGATATACCAGTGGCCGGATAAAGTTTCCGGAAAATCAATGGCCTCGGCAGGGCACAGGCTGACGCAGACACCGCATCCTTCACAATCAATGGGATCAATTTCAAAATTGTCCTTGACTGCGCCGAACCGGCAGACCTCAATGCATCTGCCGCACTGAATGCACAGATCCGGGTTGATAATCGCCTCATGGCCGCCTTTGAATTCCATGGTCTGCCTGAAATCCGGTTTCATGATTAAATGAAGGTCTGCTGCATCCACATCGGTGTCACACAGGATCATATTTTTGGCAAGGGAGGCAAAGGCTGCGGTTATGGTTGTTTTTCCAGTGCCACCTTTTCCGCTTAAAATCACCAGCTCTCTCATTTTTCTTCTCCGTTGTTTTCCCTGTTTTTTTCAATCATCTGCACGATCTTTTTGAACAGGGCTTCAAATTTTTCTTTGTATTCAGGCAGTTTTTCTATGATCATTTCTCCTCTGGAATAAATCTGGGCAATTTTTTTATCAAAGGGGATTTCCATAAGGATCGGAATATTTTCCTTTCTGGCATACTGATTGACTTCATCATTTCCAATGCCCACCCGGTTGATGACCAGTCCGCAGGGAATATTCAGCACTCTTACTGTTTCAACTGCCAGCTTCAGGTCATGAAATCCAAAAGGGGTGGGTTCGGTGACCAGAAGAATGAAATCTGTCTTTTTCATGGCAGCAATGACAGGGCATGAGGTCCCGGGCGGTGCATCAATGATGGTGATCATGTCCGGGTCTGTGTAGGACCGGACTTTTTTGATGATCGGTGGAACCATGACCTGGCCCACGGAAAGTTTTCCATGAATAAAGGAAATTCCCTTTACGGAGCCATGCTCAATAACACCCAGGGAACGATCTTTTTCAATCACTGCATTTTCAGGGCAGATCTCAAAACAGCCGCCGCAGGAATGACACAGGTTCTCAAAAACCAGAACATCTTTTTTGAGAACCGCAAGGGCGTTAAACTGGCAGATATCCATGCATTTTTTACAGAAAGTGCATTTTTCAAGATCAATTTTCGGAACCGGGGCATTCACCGGTTCTGTTCTGGTAATTTCAGGATGCAAAAAAAGATGTACATTGGGTTCTTCCACATCACAATCGAAAAGCTGGACCCCCTGTTTGACAGCCAGGGCAAGATTTGTGGCAACCGTTGTCTTCCCGGTTCCGCCTTTGCCGCTGGCAATACTGATAATCATTGGTTTGTATCTCCTGTTATCCTGTGCGGCCGGTTGGAAATTATTTTTATCCGGGCCATATAATCAATCAGGGCCCGGGCATTGTCGTGTGTCGGGGTGAGTGAAAACTGCATTAAAACACCAAGACCCTCATAGGCCTCATGGAAGTCTTCTTTGGACAGTTCGCTTAAGACCACGCAATTGAGCATGGCATTCTGAGTGATGATTGCTTCCACAAGCTGTCTACCATTCATATCCTGCAAATGCTCATGAAGAATAATGAGATCGAATTTTCCATCCGAAAGCATTAAAAGCGCTTTTGCCGCTGTATCTGTCCAGGCAGTTGCAATCTGGTTTTCTGAAAAACAATTTTCAACAGCTTTAAAAATGTCTTTTTCAGGACTTATCAGAAGTATCTGGGTCATACCGGTTCTTTCTCCCTAATATATTTATTGTCCATAAGCACTTCAAATTTCATGCAGTGGATATTGATTCGGGTATTTGCAAGGGGTGTGCCATGGGCATGAATAAACAGCATTGCCTTAAATTGATCTTTTATTATAGTGGGTTATAAAAGGTTGAGCAGGCAGGTGGATTTAAAAATGATAAATATAGTCGCGAAAGAGCGACCCTCAGAGATAAGAGTCGCTCTTTCGGGTATTGGAAAAGAAGCTACGGAGTATCAGGTTCTTGAAAATCTTTTACAATTTTCAAGATTTCCTTAGGATCATCCAGAAGATGGAAAAGGTCCAGGTCTGTTTCGGAAATGGTTTTTTCCTGTAATAATCTGGCTTTTATCCAGTCAATCAGCCCGGTCCAGAAGTCTATTCCCACAAGGATGACCGGAAACCTTCGAATCCGGTGTGTCTGGATCAACGTGATGGTTTCAAATAATTCATCCAGGGTGCCGAACCCGCCCGGCAAAATAATGAAGGCCTGGGCATATTTTAAAAACATGACCTTTCTGACAAAAAAATATTTGAACTCGATCTGGGTGGTGGCATAGGAATTTGGTTTCTGTTCAAAGGGCAGGGTGATGTTCAGACCGACAGACTCTGCTTTTCCTAAAGCAGCGCCTTTGTTGGCAGCTTCCATGATACCGCCGCCGCCGCCGGTAATCACGGCATAACCGCTTTTTGCAAACAGGGCAGCCAGATCATGGGCTTTTTTATAATATGGATGGTCTTCCGGCGTCCGTGCTGATCCGAAAATAGAAACCGCAGGACCAAGATGATGCAGAGAATCAATGCCTTCCACAAATTCGCCCATAATCTTGAACAGGCGCCAGGATTCACCGGATTTAAAGTCGTCGATGGGGTATTTTCCGTTGCTGTTATTTTTTTTCATGTTGATATATTCTAAACCTTTCTTATATTGGTTGACATTAACTTCATGAATCTGATTCCAAGGGGTAACATACAAAATGCCGGCCGTCAATTATTAGACGACCCTGAGATTGACATTTTTACAGGAAAGAGATAAACAGAAGAAAAAATTTTTCCTAAGAAAGAATGATATTGAAAAATACGAATACACTTGCTCGAAAAACCTCGGTTATAAACGAACTTGGAATGCATGCCCGGCCTGCAAGCAGAATCGCACAAATGGCGCTTGATGCAAAGTCTGATGTATGGCTGTGCACGGATGACACCCGGGTGGATGCTTCCAGTATCATTGATATATTGACATTGTGTGCGGTAAAGGGAACTGATGTTGAGGTTAAAATTGATAATCCGGATGACAGGGCAGTTCTTGATCAGATTGTAGCTTTCTTTGAGGATGGGTTCGGGGAATTATAAAATGCGTATTCCAGATTCAGAACAGACAATTCTCCGGGGGATCAGCGGCTCTCCCGGTATTTGTATCGGCCAGGCCTATATTGTAGACCGGGAAGGGGTCAATGTTATTAAACGGTACCAGATCAGCGAAGAGATGGTGCCCGCAGAAATTGACCGGTTCAAACAGGCGGTTTCAAAGGCAAAAAATGATCATGCCAAAATCATTGATTCCCTGGACAGGGATCTGAGCGAAAACCTGAATATCCTTGAAGCCCATATGGTTCTGTTCAAGGATAAATTATTGTACGGCAAAACCATAGAAACAATCACCAATGGGAAAATTAATGCAGAATGGGCTTTAAGAAAAGTATCCAGAAAAGTTAAGGCCATGTTCCAGCAGATTGATGATCAATATCTGCAGGCCCGGGTCAATGATATTGTTCAGGTATCAGACAAGATCATGGCCAATCTTGTGGGAGCCCAGGATATACGGATTTCGGACATTACCCAGCGGGTGGTGATTGTAGCTCATGATCTGTCCCCGGCAGATACAAGTCAGATTCAACTGGAACGTATCAAAGGATTTGTTACCGACCTTGGCGGAAAAGATTCCCATACCAGTATTGTGGCAAAATCATTAAATATCCCTGCGGTTTTAGGGCTTGGCCGTGCAACGGCTATTGTCAGAAACGGGGATATCCTTATTGTGGACGGTTCATCCGGCAAGCTGATCATCAATCCGGATGAAGATACCCTGTTTAAATATGAAGAACGTTTGACGGAATATGAAGCTTACCGTGCAGGACTTGCCAGGGAGTCTCATCTGGCGGCCGTTACCAAAGACGGTGTAAAATTTGAACTGATGGCCAATATTGAGCTGGTGGAAGAGGTGGTGGCTGCAAAAGACTATGGCGCAGATGAGATCGGTCTTTTCAGAACCGAGTTTTTATACCTGGATTTAAAGCGGTATCCAACAGAAGAAGAACTGCTGACAAAATATAAAGAGCTGGTTGAAATCATGGCCCCCCGGAGTGTGACCATCCGGACCCTGGATATTAACGGTGATAAGGTCAACCCGTATCTTCACAGGGTTGAAGAAGAAAATCCAGCCCTGGGATTGAGAGGCGTGCGGTTCTGCCTGGAAAACCAGGATGTTTTTATTACTCAGTTAAAGGCAATTTTCAGGGCAGCAGCCTTTGGCAGTATCAAACTGCTGATTCCCATGATTTCCTGTGTGGAGGAGATTCTTCAGGTAAAGCAGATTATCAATAAAGCCATTATTGAGCTTGAGCTGGAAGATAAGATTTTCAATAAGGACATTCCTCTGGGCATCATGATTGAAGTGCCGTCTGCTGTGATGATTGCGGATCATCTGGCGGATCATGTGGATTTTTTCAGTATCGGCACCAATGACCTGATCCAGTATTCTCTGGCCATTGACCGGAGAAACCGCAAGGTTGCGCATTTGTATCAGGCGCTGAATCCTTCTGTTTTGATAATGATTCAACTGATCTGCGACATTGCGGAAAAAAAGAAAATTGATGTGGTTATGTGTGGTGAAATGGCCGGAGATCCCATCAATATCCCTGTCCTCATGGGAATGGGTCTGAGAAAATTTTCCATGAATTCTGTCTCTATCCCGGCGGTGAAAAAAATGATCCGCAGTCTTGATACAAAGCAAACCCAGAAGACGCTGAGAAAAATCGGAAAAATGAATACGGTTCAGGAAATTCTGGATTCTATCTTAAAAGAATATAAGGATATCCTGCCCTATGGCAGGACAGAAGAATAATTATCCATGAGTGAAGATTATATTAAAATTATTGCCACCAACAAGAAAGCCCGGCACAATTATCTGATTGAATCTGAATATGAGGCCGGTATGGTCCTTGTGGGAACCGAAGTCAAAGCCATCAGAGAAGGGCGGGTCAGCTTTCAGGATGCCTATGCAGATATTAAAAGAGGCGAGGTTTTTTTAAGACAGCTGCATATCTCTCCCTATAAATATGCCCATAATGATAATCATGAGGCATTGCGCACCCGGAAACTGCTTTTGCACCGGTATGAAATCAAGCGGCTGATCGGCAAGATCCGGGAAAAAGGATATACTTTGGTTCCGCTGCAGATTTATTTTAAAAAAGACAAAATCAAGGTTCTGATCGGGCTGGGCAAGGGCAAAAAACTGTATGACAAGCGGGATGCCATCAAGCAGAAAGACATGAGACGCGATCTTGACCGGGAACGAAAAAAGCATTCTAATTAAGTTGTCTCAATTGACTTTTCACGCTTGAATGCGTATAGTAGTGGCATATCTGATCTTTTACAATCTGGGGGCGAAATGGCTTCGACGGAGATTTTGAGGCCTGTGGTAGCATACCGAGTCTTTTGTCAGCTCGTAAACTTGGCAGAACATAAAGATAATCGCAGACGATTATAACTACGCTGTAGCTGCTTAAGGCGGCTTCCGTCCTGCTGGAATCCTTCCTGTAGATTCCAGACCAGGGCGTCGACTATACAGGATCGCTTTTTAAGGGCGTCTGAACCTTGAAGGCTAAACTTTTCAGACTATACTGTTCAGTATCCATCTCAAAGGAGACAGAACAATGAACATTAAATTTTGAGATAAGTATGTAGAAGCCTGGGTTGATCGTTTTCGGACGCGGGTTCAACTCCCGCCGCCTCCACCAAATTGAATAGAAACAAACCGATCCTGTTACCGAGTCCGGTAAACAGCATCGGTTTTTTATTTTTTCAGCTTGCTCTGGGTCTGTTTCCTTTCTCATATTCAGTCCCAATTGTACTGAAACCGGAAGAAATTCGGTTAAACCCGGTTATAACCGGAAACAAAACTTGATTTTTTTATTTCATCTATATATCTTTAACCCAGCATTTTGATAAGGTTGAAGGTTGAATTATGAAGGATGAATTTAAAGGCATAATGGAGATCGCTGAACGACTGACTGTTTTGCAGAAGCAGGCTGTCGCACAAGCACTTATCGCTTACGAACCTGAGGTTCAAGATATCATTTTCTCAGCTGACGTTAATATTCCACGAATTGAGAGAGTTTTGGATACCCTTTTAGATGTAGCCTTTGATGAAAGGGTTTTAGCTTTATACAAAAAACTGTGTCGTTATCTCTACTCTATCGATGAGTCCACTGCTGTATTTTATGTTAATTCATACCGTGAAATATGGGAGGAAGAAGAGACAGGGATGAAGGATGAATTTTGAATTATGACGGATGAAAAAGACCTGAAGATCAGAACAAGGTCATTTGCTTTGCGCATTGTCAGAATGTTCTCGCAATTACCCAAGTCAACTGAAGCACAGGTTATGGGGAAGCAGGTTTTGAGATCTGGGACTTCGGTTGGAGCTAATTATCGAGAAGCAAATAGAAGCCGTAGCGATGCCGAGTTTATTGCCAAGATCGGCGACTGCCTCAAAGAACTGGATGCAACCAACCAGCTTCTTGCAATTTTTACAACTGTTTCCAAAAACACAAAAAAGAGGTTGAAACCATGAAAGATAAAAAAAATAACGCTTCATCCCTCATCCCTCAACCTTCATCCTTTCCCGATCGTTGGTTGTCCGTAGATGAAATTGGAGACTATCTCGGGATCAAGCGAGATACCGTCTATAAGTGGATAAGTGAAAAAACTATGCCCGCCCATAAAATCGGCCGTCTCTGGAAATTCAAGAAAGATGAAGTAGACGAATGGGTGCGGTCAGGTGGTGCGGCTGCAGGCAGGGAACAGGATAATGAAAACAAAGCCGGATAACTTAAATCAGGAGTTTATAGATGACAAGTAACCAACAACGCGCCGCCCTGCAGCGCCAGATCTGGCAGATTGCCAATGATGTAAGGGGCGCAGTGGATGGCTGGGATTTTAAGCAATATGTACTCGGCACCCTGTTTTACCGCTTTATCAGTGAAAACTTTGCAAGCTACATCGAAGCCGACGATGACAGTATCACCTATGCCGAGCTTTCAGATGACATTATCACCCCGGGCATCAAGGATGATGCTGTTAAAACCAAGGGCTACTTCATCTACCCCAGCCAGCTGTTCGCCAATGTTTCCAAAGGCGCCAACACCAATGAGAGCTTGAACACCGATCTGGCTGCCATATTTGCAGCCATTGAAAGCTCCGCCAATGGCTACCCGTCCGAGCGTGACATCAAAGGCCTGTTTGCCGATTTTGACACCACCAGCAACCGCCTCGGCAACACCGTTATTGACAAGAACACCCGTCTGGCCGCTGTTCTCAAGGGCGTGGCCGGGCTGAACTTTGGGGATTTCCAAGGCAACCATATTGACCTGTTTGGCGATGCCTACGAGTTTCTCATCTCAAATTACGCTGCCAACGCCGGTAAGTCCGGGGGTGAGTTCTTTACTCCCCAGCATGTATCCAGGCTGATAGCCCAGCTCGCCATGCTGGGGCAGACCAGCATCAATAAAATCTATGACCCGGCATGCGGTTCCGGCTCGCTATTGCTGCAATCCAAGAAACATTTTGACGCTCATATCATTGAAGAAGGCTTTTTCGGTCAGGAGATCAACCACACCACCTACAACCTGGCGCGGATGAACATGTTTTTGCACAATATCAACTACGACAAGTTCAATATCCAGCTGGGCAACACCCTGATCGACCCGCACTTTGGTGATGACAAACCCTTTGATGCCATTGTCTGCTTTCCCGGTATTTTTTACCGAGGGGGGGCCGAAAAGAAAATCCGCCAGTATCTGGTGGATAACAACTATGTGGAGACCGTCATATCTCTTGCGCCCAACCTTTTTTTCGGCACCACCATTGCCGTCAACATTCTGGTGCTCTCCAAACACAAAATCGACACCACCACCCAGTTCATCGATGCCAGTGGCCTGTTCAAGAAAGAGACCAATACCAATGTGCTCACCGACAAGCACATTGAACAGATTATGCAGGCCTTCGACAGCAAAGAGCCGGTGGATCACTTTGCCCAGTCCGTCGATAACGACAAGATAGCTGCCAACGACTACAATCTTTCCGTCAGCAGCTATGTGGAAGCTAAAGACAACCGCGAGGTGATTGATATTGCAAAGCTCAATGCCGAACTGAAAACCACCGTTGCCAGGATCGATGAGCTTAGAAAAGATATTGACAATATTGTGGCGGAAATCGAGGGAGCATAGAAAATGGTAAAAAATAAAAAGATTCAGGTTCAAGGCACTGAAATCTCCGTGTTTGCTACTAAAGAACAGGACTACATATCATTGACCGACATTGCAAAATCCAAGGAAGGAGATGGACGAGCAGCAGATATAATAAAAAACTGGATTCGAAATAGAGGAACTATTGAGTTTATTGGTACCTGGGAGCTCTTACACAACCCGAACTTTAAAGTGGTCGAATTCGACCACTTTAGAATGAATGCCGGTCTAACATCTTTTGTTTTAAGTCCTGGAAGATGGGTTGAAAAAACCGATGCAATCGGAATTTTTGTCAAAGGTGGCAGATATGGAGGCACCTATGCCCACAAAGATATCGCATTTGAATTTTGTTCAGCTATCAGCCCTGTATTTAAACTCTATCTCATCAAAGAATTTCAGCGTCTTAAAGAAGATGAGCAAAAGCAACTCGGTTGGGATATCCGCCGCAATCTGACCAAAATCAACTACCGCATCCATACCGAGGCTATCAAAGAAAACCTGATTCCACCCGAACTGACCAAACAGCAGGTGAATCTTCTATACGCTTCTGAAGCCGATCTGCTGAATATGGCGCTTTTTGGAAAAACAGCCAAGCAGTGGCGGGATGAGAACCCGGATAAAACGGGCAATATCCGCGACTATGCCAATGTTTCGCAGCTCGTTTGCTTAGCCAATCTCGAAACCCTCAATGCCCACTTAATCCAGCAGGACTTACCCCAGGGAGAACGATTGAAACTGCTGAACCAGACCGCCATCCAGCAAATGCGACTGCTGACTGAAGATAACCGTATTAAAAAGCTGGAGGAGAAAGATAGATGAACCTGGAAAACAAACCGGGCATCACCGATCAGGTTGAACTGGCCAGGGTCGAAGAAAAAATTAGCAAACAAAAAGCCCGCCAGCTTTTTGATACGGGCGACATTGATCGGATAAACGTCGGCACCTTTGAAGGGCTGGCCTTCATTCATGCCTATCTGTGACTGGAACAAGGTCGATAAAGAGGAATACCTGTCCGCCATGGAGCGCAGCCCGGTGAAAGATGTGGAAATCAAGGTGCTGCTGAAAAGTGCGTTGACCCATAGGGTCGATGACCGGACCCTGTTCATGAAAGGCATCGATGTCAGTTATTTCTATGAAGGCTATAGTGAATTTAAAACCGAGGAGCTGTAGCATGAGTAAAAAAGAGACTATAAAAGTTTTTGAAGATCGCAAGGTTCGTACGTTATGGGATGATGAAAAGGAAGACTGGTATTTTTCCATTGTTGATGTGGTGGCTGTTTTGACAGAAAGCCCGAATCCCCGCAAATACTGGAGTGTACTGAAAGGTCGTCTGAAGAAAGAGGGCAGTGAGTTGACTACAAATTGTAGTCAACTGAAAATGACCGCCTCTGATGGGAAGAAATATAAAACCGATTGCGCCGATACCGAGCAGCTTTTCCGCCTGATCCAATCCATTCCGTCACCCAAGGCGGAGCCGTTCAAGCTGTGGATGGCACAGGTCGCAAGCGAACGTATCGACCAGATTCAGGACCCGGAACTCTCGATTGAACAGGCGATGAAAGACTACAAACGCCTGGGCTATTCGGACAACTGGATCAACCAGAGATTAAAGTCCATTGAAATCCGCAAGGAACTCACGGACGAATGGAAAAAGCACGGTCTGGAGGAAGGGGTACAGTTTGCCGCACTCACTGACATTATCTATCAAACCTGGGCGGAAGGACAGCCATGAGTGATATTGTGAGAATGGAACCACAGATGAACACGGATGGACACGGATTGAATTCCGAAATATCTGCCAAAAAAGCAGAGTGTATTCCAAAAAATAGCTGCTTTTGTTGAGAAGTTTAAGGGTGTGGGGGGCACGGTTTAATACATGATGAAACAGGACAAGGATCGCAAACAAAAACTGATCGCACTTGGTGCGGATGCTCTGGCAGATGCTTTATTGAATTTTGCCGTTCATTTTGATGAGGCAGATGACCTGATTGAACAGCTGATTGCCACCCCAAAGGAAAATGTCCAGCGGTTTAAGAAAAAGCTTTCCGGCCTGAAAAGTTCAAGGCGATTTATTGATTGGCGTGGAGCTGCCGGTTTTGCCCGGGAACTGGAAATGCTGCTGCAGGATTTAAAATCTGGTGTGGATGATCCGCTCACCGGGGTTGAACTGGTTGCCGCATTTTACGAGGCCGACAGCACCATTTTTGAGATGTGTGATGACTCCAGCGGGAATATTGGCGGTGTGTTCCGCTATGATGCTAAAAAAATGTTTGTAGACTATGCTAAACGCTGTAAAGACAAACAAAAAATTGCAGACATCATTCTCAAGGTGAACCAAAAGGACAATTATGGCATCCGGGACACCTTGATTAATTGTGCCGGAGAGTGTCTGCCAGAGTCTGTTATCCGCAACATGATTGCCGGGCTTCAAAAATGGGCAGACAAAGAAAAGGATGAATATAACAAACGTCATCATTTTCGATCCATTGAATCACTGGCCCGCCAGATCAAGGATGCCAAGCTGTTTGAAAAGACCCGCATCGCGTCATGGGGAAAGCTGCCCACAGCAGCGCTGATTGATATTGCCCGGGTTTACCTGGAAAGCGGTGATGTTGAAACAGCCCATTCCTGGTTGAAGAAAATTCCTGAGGGTGAAACTTACCAGGCATACGAGCGGGATAAGCTGCTTGAGGAGGTCTACCATAAGCAGGGTGATTCTGAAAAACTGACAGAACTGCTGTTTCAGAAATTCAGATCCTGTCATTCCACAGGCACCCTGCAGGCCCTTCTGGATGTGATCGGTCATGACAAACGGGATGAAGTTGTTGCCGATGGGGTTAAGGTGATTCTGAAAGCCGACAGACTCCGGGAGTCGGATGCGGAATTCCTGATTTCAGTCAAAAGGATAGATGAAGCAGAAGAATATCTCCTCAAACGTGCCGACCAGCTTGATGGGAACCATTACGGCAGCCTGCTTTCTCTGGCGGAAGCGATGGAGGCAGAAAAACGCCACCTTGTCACCAGCCTGTTGTACCGCAGTTTACTTGTCTCCATTCTGGAACGTGGGTACACCAAGGCCTATCCCTATGGTATTCGGTATTTGAAGAAGCTGGACAAACTTGCAACAAAAGTTGCCGACTGGAAAGAATTTCATCATCACGAAGCATTCAAAGCGCAGATCATTGATGCACATGGTCGCAAACGAAGCTTCTGGTCAAAATATGAGGGGCACAAGTCATGAAAAAAGACAAAAACAAACAACTTCAAAAAGCCGGGAGAAAAGAAACTGCCCTTATCCGTTCTTCGGCGGCGGAATACCTGACCTTTGTTGCAGCCGCTGGTAGTTCGGAAACCAGTGTGGAAATGCGCTATGAAGACGAGAATATCTGGTTGACACAGAAAATGATGGCGACGCTGTATGACGTTACGGTTCCAGCTGTTAATCAGCACCTGAAGCGCATTTATTCTGATAACGAGCTGACCCGGGAGGCAACTATTAAGAAATACTTAATAGTTCAAACCGAGGGAAACAGGCAGGTGAAACGTGAGGTGGATCACTACAGTCTGCAGACCATCATCGCTGTCGGCTTCAAGATTGAAAATGAGCGAGCTGTTCAGTTTCGCAAATGGGCCAACCAGATAGTCAAGGATTACACCATTCAGGGTTGGACCATGGATGTGGAACGGCTTAAAAGTGGCGGGAGTGTGCTGACGAACGACTTTTTTGAACGGCAATTGGAAAAAATCCGGGAAATTCGGCTTTCCGAACGTAAGTTTTATCAAAAGATTACGGATATTTACGCCACCGCACTGGATTATGACCCAACTGCTTCGGCTACCAAGCGTTTCTTCGCGGCTGTCCAGAACAAGATGCATTATGCCATCCATGGCAACACAGCGGCTGAAGTCATTGTGGATCGAGCGGGTCACAAAAAAGAAAACATGGGGCTTACCAGTTGGGAGGGAGCTCCAAACGGAAAAATTCATAAATATGATGTGAGTATCGCCAAAAATTATCTCTCGGAATTCGAGCTTGGGCAAATGCAGCGGATTGTATCAGCCTATCTGGATATGGCGGAAATGCAGGCCATGCGTAAAATTCCCATGACCATGGCAGACTGGGAAGAACGTTTGAGCGGGTTCCTGAAACTCTGGGATAGAGAAATATTGCAGGATGCCGGAAAGGTGACCGCAGAGTTGGCAAGAACCTATGCTGAAAGCGAATTTGAAAAATATCGAATCATTCAGGACAGATTGTTTGAAAGTGACTTTGATCGGCTGCTAAAACAGATTGAAAACAAAGATGATGACTAAATTTGGTTTTTCATGAAGCATTTCGACAGGTTTTTATGTATTGACACATATTTTCGAGATTGATATAAAAATATTTTTGTATTGATAATGATATTTACTATGAGATTGATGGTTTGGTTCATATGGCGCAAAAACAGACAAGAGGGCAGATTGAGTCTGAAATAAGCAAAGCGTTGATTGCTTTTGAAAAAGAGCATATGGGCCGCGGACCGCTGGATGTTAAAACCTATATCATCAAGGATATCGTGGTCATCCGCCTGATTGGGGTATTGACGCCTGCGGAACGTCATCTGGCCAAAGATGATGAAGGGATTCAGCTTGTTAAACAGGTTCGTGCAAAGCTTCTGGAAAATTCCCATATGTTATTGGCCCAGACCATTCAGGACATTACCGGGCTGGAAATTGCAAGCTTTCATACAGACATCAGTACAAAGACAGGAGAACGGTTTATCGTAATAACATTTAAGCAGGATTTGGAAAAAACATTTAAACTTTAGAGCAAGACAGTTAAAACTATATTTTTGGTGGACAGGGTCGATGATCTCATAAATTAATTTTATGCGGATTTGCGACAGGGTAGGCCAATACAGGCGTCGGAAACGGCACCGGGTATTGGCCTTTTTTTTTGGGGGGTAAAGGTCAGACATGATATGAAACAATTAAGCGGAACCCTTATATGGGAAAGCGGGCTGAAAGATAAAGCACAGGCAATAGATCTGCATACCCTGCAAAACGTATCTGCTTCCTGGAGGCATGATATCAAGGATGCGGCTTTATGGCGGTCCATATTGCTTCCTATCGGGGGCCGGGAAAACAAATTCCGGGTTTTTTCAGAAGATTGCCCGGCAAGTCTTATTATTATCAGCGGCCCCTGCGCTTCTTCAATGGATCTTGCATGGCATTTTATTCAAAATGAGCAGATGCCGGCCTGGGGTTCGGTATTGGCTTTGCGTCAGTGGGCCGGACGAGGGCAGTTGGGGAGGCAATGGGTGTCACCGGTTGATAATATTTATGCCGCCTGCAGGCTGCCCAGAATTTCTTCCTGCTGGATCGACCTGTTGCCTTTAATTGTGGGCTTTGCTCTGCAAAGATCATTTTCTCAATTGGGCATTGACATGCAGTTGAAATGGCCCAACGACCTGATTATCAAAAACACAAAAGTGGGTGGAGTTTTAATGGAAAATAAAGGCAATGCAATCGTTGCAGGCATCGGACTTAATCTGTCATCAAGCCCGGATCAGAACAGGCTGCGAAAGGAAAAAGCCATTGGGGCAGCATCCCTTTCGGACTTCGGGTACCATTTTACGCCCCTTTCACTATGGCGCAATCTGATCAGAGAGGTCCGCAACCATTTTGACAATATCACCCGGACGGATGATCCCTCACAGTTTATAAAAGAAGTTCAACCCTGTCTGGCTTTTGCGGGCAGGCAGGTGACTGTTTTTGACCATGACGGCAGTTATCATGCAACCCTGGTGGGCCTGTCAGAAAACGGCGGCTTGGAATTGATTACTGGAACACAGACAAAAACCATACAATCTGGAAGTATTCTTCCATTGGATTAAAATAAAGGAGAAAGAAAATTGGAAATAAAAACATTTCAACAGGTAACCGAAGAGATCAAAGGCAAGAGAATCCTGGTTGCCAATCGAGGTATAACAGCAAGACGTATTACACGGTCCATACGTGAAGTGCTTGGCGCAATACCGGTGATGACGGTGACTGATGTGGATAAAACCGCCCCGTTTACAGCCGGTGCCCAGGAACTGCTTTTGCTGGGTGAAGATCCCCGCGCCTATCTGGATATTGACCGGATCATCGCATTGGCTAAAACAAGGGATATTGCGGCAATACATCCGGGCTGGGGTTTTGCATCCGAGGATGATAGTTTTCCAGCCAAATGTAAAAAAGCCGGAATTGTTTTTATCGGTTCTGATTCTGAATCCATGCGACTGCTGGGAAACAAGGTTGCTGTCAGGACGCTGGCAAAAAAGATGGATATTCCAGTTGTTCCCGGCTCTGAAGGATCTGTATCCATTGCCGAGGCTCAAGTGATGGCTGAAAAACTGGGGTTTCCCATCATGCTGAAAGCTGAAGGCGGCGGCGGGGGCAGGGGAATTTATGAAATCTTTGATCCGGAACAGCTGGCAACGGCCTTTGAAAAAGCGTCGGCACTGGCCCATGCCACTTTTGGAAACCCGCGGATATATGTCGAGAAACTTTTGACATCGGTTCGGCATATTGAAATTCAGGTTGTGGCCGACCGGTACGGCAATGTCTTTGCTTTTGATGAACGCGATTGCACGGTTCAGAGAAATCACCAGAAGCTTATTGAGATCACACCGTCCCCCTGGCCGGGGATGACACCTGAACTGAGAAGCCGGTTAAAGGAATACGCCAGGAGGCTTGTGCGGGAGGTCGGGTATTCCTCTCTGGCAACTGTGGAATTTCTGGTGGATGCAGATGGGTCCCCGTATCTTATTGAAGTCAATACCCGCCTGCAGGTTGAGCATGGTATCACCGAGTGCCGATATGGTATTGATTTAGTGGAAGAACAGATTGCCGTGGCTTTTGGCGCTGGTTTGAGATTCAATGAAAAAGAAACCCTGCCCTTTAATCATGCCATGCAGGTTCGGGTGAACTGTGAAGATCCCCAGAACAGTTTTGCGCCCAATTCCGGTGTTATCAATCGCTATATCTCACCGGGCGGGCCCGGCATCCGTCTGGATTCATGCATCTGTGCCGGATATGAGTTTCCGCCGCAATATGATTCAGCAGCGTCTTTGCTGGCAGCTTATGGGAATTCATGGCAAAAAGTGCTTCGATCAATGGAGCGCGCCCTGAACGAATATGTTATTGGCGGACTTAAGACAACAATTCCTTTTTTACGCCAGATCATCAGTGAGGATCAATTCAGGTCCGGCGGGTGCGACACCAAATATATTGCGCAAAATCCCGGATTGATGCGGTATAAAGATAAAGAAACCGAATCATTGCGACTGTCCCGGCTTGTGGCTGAGATTTCAGCCAGGGGGTACAACCCTTTTGTTGAACTTGGGGAGTATCGGGGGCGCCAAGACAAACGGGTGGGCCGCTTTGATCCTGTTTTGCCCAAACTTGAGCTGAATGCGGACAATTATCCTTATCCCAGGGGTGATCGCAATGCATTGCTGGATTATGTAAGAGATTCGGGCCATGTGCATTTTGCAGACACAACCCCCAGAGATACCACCCAGTCCAACAGCGGCAACCGATTCCGGCTGGCCGAAGATCTGATTATCGGGCCGTATCTGGATCAATGCGGTTTTTTCTCCATTGAAAACGGTGGCGGCGCACATTTCCATGTGGCGATGCTTGCCAATATGACCTATCCGTTCAATGAAGCCCGGGCATGGAACCGGTTTGCCCCGAACACGCCAAAACAGATCCTGGTAAGGTCCACCAATCTACTCGGATACAAGCCGCAGCCGCGCAATCTCATGCAGCTCACCGGAGAGATGATCTGTGAACACTATGATATTATCCGCTGCTTTGATTTTTTAAATCATATTGAAAACATGCAGCCCTTTGCACAGGTTGTTCTGGATTCACCGGCCAATGTTTTTGAACCGGCCATTTCTCTTTCCTGGGCAAAAGGGTTTGATATAGCGCATTATCTTGGGGTGCTGGACAAAATAGCGGGTATGATCGCGCGGATAAGCGGCCTGAGTGAAAAAAAAGCATCGCGGATTTTCATCCTGGGTTTAAAGGATATGGCCGGAGTATGCCCGCCGAAATTTATCAGCACGCTGGTAAAAGAAATTCGCAAAAAATATCCTGATCTTGTGATCCATTATCACAGGCACTGTACGGATGGTCTGTTCGTTCCAGCTGTGGGTGCAGCAGCGCTGGCCGGGGCTAATATCGTTGATACCGCTATCGGGGCGGCGGTCCGCTGGTATGGACAGGGAGAAGTTTTATCTACAGCAGCGTATATTGAGGACGAGTTGGGTTTAAAAACCAATCTGAACAAGGACATGATCCGCACGCTGGGTTTTGTTTTAAAGCAGATCATGCCTTACTACGACCGCTATACTGCGCCTTATTTCAAGGGGATTGATTATGATGTTGTTTCCCATGCCATGCCTGGCGGCGCAACATCCTCTTCCCAGGAAGGTGCTTTGAAACAAGGGTATATTCATCTTCTGCCCTATATGCTGCGCTTTCTTGCAGGAACGCGCAAAATTGTGCGTTACCACGATGTCACCCCAGGCTCCCAGATCACCTGGAATACGGCTTTCCTTGCGGTGACTGCTGCGTTTAAAAGGGGTGGAGAAAAAGAAGTCCGGCATCTTCTCAGCGTTCTGGAAGGGGTTGCCGATACCCCTGAGGAAAAAACAGATGACACCCTTAAAAAGGAGCGCCTGATTCTATATAAAGAGGCAAACGATGCCTTTCGCCAGCTTTTATCCGGCAGATTCGGCCGTCTTCCTCTGGGGTTCCCGCCGGACTGGGTATATGAAAGCGCCTTTGGTGCGGAGTTTGAGAAGGCCATTGCAAACCGCACGGAATGTTCACCCCTGGATGCACTTGCGCCGGTGGATGTCGACGAAGAACGCCGGAACCTTGCCGACCATATTAAACGCAACCCCACTGAAGAAGAACTGGTGATGTATTTGAATCATCCCGGTGATGCCCTGAAAACCATCAATCAACGCCAGGAATTCGGCAACTCCAACAGGCTGCCGCTGGATATCTGGTTTGAAGGACTTGAAGTCGGCAGCAAGGCTGTTTTTAAAGACAGCGATGGAAAACCGCATCAGATTCATATCCTTGAGATATCTGAGCCGGATGATCAGGGCATCAGTGTTGTCCGGTATGAACTGAATTCTGAAAGCTTTTTTTATCCGGTCAAGGTGGCCCAATCCTCAAAAACCAGGGATCATGGGGCTCAGATGGCAGATGAAAAAAATCCCTGTCATATTGCCGCACCCAGCAACGGTGATTTATGGGTCGTGTATGTAAGCCCGGGTGACGTGGTTAAAAAAGGCGAAGAATTGTTCAATATCACCATTATGAAACAGGAAAAGTCGGTATTGTCTCCTGTGGATGGGGTGGTTAAGAGAGTTGTAAAGTTTGCAGACTATAAAAATGATAAAAAAATGGTGCCGGTAAAAACCGGAGAATTGATCATGGAACTGGGGCCTGTGCCGCAAAAATGTCAAAGCTGCTCAGAGCCGGTTGCGGGTGAATCGTTCCAGTTCTGCCCGTTTTGCGGGGAAAAATTTTAGAGAATTGTTTGCCTCAGGCCACAGCCCATGTGTAACGGTTGGGCCTGATTTTTTTGATATCAATCATTTGGAGGATAAATATTATGGGAAAAGCTGTCATTATTATGGGATCAAAAAGCGATCTTGAATGGTCAAAAAAAATTGCAATGAATCTGGATAAATTAGGCGTTGAAAGTATTCTGAGGGTGGCTTCGGCCCATAAGGTGCCGCTGACCTGCTACGAACTTATAAAAGAATATGAAAAAGAGGCAGTGGTGTTTATTACTGTTGCCGGGATGAGCAATGCGCTCAGTGGTTTTACAGACGCACAGACCTGGTGCCCTGTGATCGCCTGCCCGCCTTACAGTGATAAATTCGGTGGAAGCGATATCTATTCCAGTTTGCGGATGCCTTCCGCTGTCGCCCCCATGACGGTTCTGGAACCGGCCAATGCAGCCCTTGCAGCAGCAAAAGTATTCGCTTTGTCAGATAAAAATATCCGGGAAAAGATCAGTTTATACCAGAAAGACATCAGAGATGTCCTGAAAAAGGATGATCAGGATGTTCAGCGTGGGCAGGGTTAAAGGCAGGATAGAAAATTTTTCTGAACTTAAATATGGAGAAACGCAGTATGAACAATAAACTTGAAAAACTGTATGCCCGCATCATCCAGAGAGCCACCATCAATCTCAGGGAACTTGAGTTTGATGTGAAGCCCTATGTATGGAATTTGGTTCCGCTGAGCCAGATGGAAAAGTTTTATGCATTTTACGGTATAACCGCAGATCACCCGATAAACTTTCATTTCAAGCATTCCGGGCTGGCAGGCAGCTATTTTCTGGGACAATGCCAGGTGATTAATTCGTTATTGTATAAATCAGATGTCCGGGGAGATGAACTTAAAGAAAAAGGCGATGTGCTGCAGTTCAAAAATTTTGAAATCGAGGTGTCCAAAGATGAAGAAATCTATATAGCGGACAGCGCCCTGATCAAGACCATGGTTCATAATTATTCCCATGATCCTGAGTCGCTGGAACAATTTTTCATCAAAAATACCGTATCCACTTATTATGCCAACATACATGGTGCGCCTTGTGACGGATGCTTTCTGGAGCCTTTTTCCACCATTGATCTGACAACGGTCCATGACTGTGTCATCGGTGCATTTTCATATATACAGGCAGGGGAAATCAACCAATTGAATATTAAGCCGGGAACCATCTGGGTGCGGAGTCAGGGGGATTTTGATTTTTCATACCACTATCCCCAGGATCAATTGAGAAAATATGTATATTTTGCTGCAGGCAGCAAGCCCCAGGGGATTTTCATCGATTTTATGAAAGAACGCAAAGATGAATTCCAAAGGGTGTTTGATACGATAAATCTGGAATTTCCTGTGCCGGTGCCGGACAGTTCTTCTCTGGACAGGTATGCGGTTATTGATTTGAAGACGCACATTGGCGAGAATGTGCTTGTGGCACAGAGGGCTTTTTTAAAGAATTCCAGGCTTGGCAAGGGGGCAAATGCCCAGGAGAACTGTTTTGTGATCAATTCATGTTTAGCAGGGAATAATATTACCGCCCATGGTGCAAAAATTATCGAGGCGGATCTGGGGCCGGATGTTTTTGTGGGGTTCAACAGCTTTCTGCAGGGCAAACCCGAGAGCAGACTGACTATCGGCAAAGGATGCATTATCATGCCGCACACCATTATCGATATTCATGCGCCGCTGGCAATACCGGATGGGTATCTGGTCTGGGGATTGATTACCGGTCAAAAGGATCTTGAGGCCAACAGCATGTCCATTAATGATTTTGAGGCAATTGAAAACGGGCTTGAAAAGGGAAATATGACCTTTAAAGGGTGCGGCAGGACACTTGTCAAAGCTTTTCGTGAGCGGATCCATCATATCCTTGAAGCAAACGGCGCTCTTTTCGATGGCGTAAACAACAAAGGACATGCCCAGAAAAATCAGGATATTTCATTCAATACGATTCAGCCATATCCGAAAGGTGAATTAAAAGGATTGTACCCCACGATCACCATTCAACCATAGCAAACAACCACGGTTACAGAAGATGCCGCATCATCAGTTTGAACAGGCATCTTGAGAAACCTTTGAACAACATTTAACGCAAAAATCAGGAGATATAGATGAAACAGAAAATGAAAACAATGGATGGGAATACCGCAGCAGCCCATGTTGCATACGGGATGAGCGATGTTGCCACGATCTACCCGATAACACCGTCTTCTCCAATCGGCGAGATTGCCGATGAGTGGGCAGCAGAAGGACGGAAAAACATATTCGGAATGCCGCTGATGGTAAGGCAGCTCCAGTCTGAAGCGGGGGCGGCAGCTTCTGTTCACGGTTCTTTGGCCGCCGGAGCCCTGACCACAACATTCACTGCCTCCCAGGGGCTGCTCTTGATGATACCCAATATGTACAAGATATCCGGTGAGCTTCTGCCGACAGTGATTCATGTTACTGCCCGGGCATTATCCGCACATGCGCTTTCAATTTTCGGCGATCATCAGGATGTCATGGCGGTCCGCCAGACCGGGTTCAGCATGCTGGCATCGTCATCGGTTCAGGAAGTGATGGATCTGGGACTTGTGGCGCATCTGGCTGCAATTGAATCAAGTGTGCCCTTCATTCATTTTTTTGATGGATTTCGAACCTCCCATGAAATCCAGAAGATTGAAATCATTGATTATGAGGATATGGCCGCTTTGGTGAACATGCAGATGCTTGCCAGGTTCCGTGCACGGGGCGCAAGCCCGGAAAGACCCGAGATACGGGGCACAGCCCAGAACCCGGATATCTATTTTCAAGGCAGAGAAGCTGCCAATCAACACTATCTGAAAGTGCCGGAGATTGTTCTCGGGTATATGCGCAAAATAGGCGACCTGACCGGAAGGCATTATCAGCTGTTTGATTATATCGGCGATCCTGAGGCACAAAGAATCATAATTTCCATGGGATCTTCCTGTGAAACAATAGAAGAAACCGTTAACCATATGACAGGCAAAGGTGAAAAAGTCGGTCTTGTCAAAGTCCGCCTGTTCCGTCCGTTTTCTGTCGAGCATTTGATATCCTCAGTGCCTGAGTCTGCAAAAGTGATCACCGTGCTGGATCGCACAAAAGAGCCCGGCGCACTGGGTGATCCATTGTATATGGATGTGTGCACAGCCTACAGCGGGCAGAAAAATTCACCCCGGATTCTGGGCGGTCGATACGGTCTGGGTTCCAAAGAATTCACCCCGGCCATGGTCAAGGCTGTATATGACAATATGACATCCTCCACCCCGAAGAAACAGTTTACAGTGGGAATTCATGATGATGTCACGCAAACTTCACTGAATGTGCCGCAAGAATTTCATATCTCGCGACAGAATACCGTGCAGTGCAAATTCTGGGGCCTGGGGGCGGACGGTACAGTCGGCGCCAACAAAAGTGCCATTAAAATCATTGGTGACAATACAGACCTGTATGCCCAGGCGTATTTTTCCTATGATTCAAAAAAATCAGGCGGCATAACCGTCTCGCACCTTCGGTTCGGACAAGAGCCCATACGCTCTACCTATCTTGTGGATACGGCGGATTATATTGCCTGTCATAATCCTGCGTATGTGGATATTTATGACATTCTGGATGGTATCCGGCACGGGGGCACCTTTGTTCTGAATTCACCCTGGAGCCTGAATGAAATGGAAACCCGTTTGCCGGCCTCTGTAAGACGCACCATTGCCCAGAAAAACCTCAAATTCTATAATATTGATGCGGTTAAAATTGCTGTTGAAATCGGTCTTGGGGGCAGGATCAACATGATTATGCAGACGGCATTCTTTGCTTTGGCCGATGTGATTCCAGTGGACCAGGCAATACAATTCCTGAAAAATGAAATTGAAAACATGTTTGGTAAAAAAGGGAATACGATTATCGAAATGAATCAGGCTGCGGTGGATAAGACGCTTGAAAATCTTGAAAAAATCAGTTACCCGGCAGCCTGGTCAGATATCCCGGTTGATGCCGCCGCTGCAGACATAAGCAATGGGCCTGATTTTGTAAAAAATATCATGAAACCCATTCTTACACTCAAAGGGGATGAACTTCCGGTAAGCGTTTTTTCACCGGATGGCATTTTCCCTGTGGCAACCACCAGATATGAAAAGCGGGGGGTTGCCATCACTGTCCCGGAATGGGTTAAGGAAAATTGCATCCAGTGCAATCAGTGCGCCCTGGTATGTCCGCATGCGGCCATACGGCCCCATCTGCTGACGCAGACTGAACTTGCATCCGCCCCTGAGGGATTTGATGCAGTGCCGGCAATCGGCAAGACGCTTAAAGACTATCATTTCCGTATGCAGGTCAATACATTGGATTGTTATGGATGCGGCAACTGTGCCGATATTTGTCCTGCCAAAAAACCTGCCCTGGTGATGCAGCCGCTTGAAACCCAGACAGCGCATCAGAAGATCTGTCATCAGTATGCTGCCATGCTGCCGGTGCGCGACAATCTGGTTAAGCGAAATACGATTAAAGGCAGCCAGTTTTTTCAACCGTTGCTTGAATTTTCCGGTGCATGCGCCGGATGCGGTGAAACACCCTATGTAAAACTGCTCACCCAGCTTTTCGGCGAGCGGATGGTCATTGGCAATGCCACGGGATGTTCCTCAATCTGGGGCGGTTCAGCTCCGTCAGCCCCGTATTGTGTCAATACAGACGGCTGTGGTCCCACATGGGGCAGCTCTCTTTTTGAAGATCCTGCTGAATTCACTTACGGCATGTTTCTGGGCGCTCTGCAGCAGCGTTCAAAGCTTGAAACCCTGATCCGGCAGGCCCTGTCCATTGATATCCCTGAAGATGTGAAAACAGCTGCAAAGGGATGGCTTGAAAACATGAAAGACCCGATGGAATCCAGGCGATACGGAAATGTGTTAAAAGCGCTTTTGCCACAGTATCAGCAGAATGCTTTGCTCAGTGAAATTTACAGTCTGGCCCAACATTTCACCAAAAGGTCATACTGGGTTTTTGTCGGAGACGGCGCAGCATATGACATCGGTTTTGGCGGGCTTGACCATGTGCTGTCCACGGGTGAGGATATCAACATACTGGTCATGGATACGGAGGTATATTCAAATACCGGCGGACAGTCATCAAAGGCCACACCCACAGGTTCTGTGGCAAAATTTGCAGCTTCCGGCAAAAAAACATCCAAAAAGGATCTGGGACGTATGGCCATGACATATGAATATGTATATGTCGCATCCATTGCCATGGGTGCTGATAAAAACCAGATGATGAAAGCCTTTATCGAAGCCGAATCCTACGACGGGCCTTCACTTATTTTGAGCTATGCATCCTGTATCAACCATGGGATCAAAAAAGGCATGGGTAAAAGCCAGGAAGAGATGAAACTTGCGGTGGATTCAGGATATTGGCCGTTGTACAGATACAATCCTGTTTTGAAGACCGAAGGGAAAAATCCTTTTGTGCTGGATTCCAAACAGCCGGATGGAAGTCTTCAGGAATTTCTGGCCGGTGAAATCCGTTATGCCTCATTGCATAAAACCTACCCCGAAAGGGCCAGGGACCTTCATATGCAACTTGAAAAAGAAATTTCAGACCGGTATCTGACCTTAACAAAAATGGCAGATATTCAATAATTGTATTTTGCTGTATATCGATCCTCCTGCCGCTATTGGCAGGAGGATCCTTCTGATATATTTGCGCCAAATCCCTTGAGCATCTGGAACGTTTGGGAATTGTTCGGGAATTGACATTTCGTAAACGCAACCGGGTTTTTTGCTATACCGGATATTTGGAAATCATGAACCAGGGAACAGAACTGCCCGGCTGATACCGTCCTGCTGATACCGATGGGTTAAGTCGGAAAGAAAACTTGATTTTTATATATCATCTATATATCTTAAACCCGGTTTAACCCACTGCAACCAGATGAGCAGGCAGCTGGGACACAAGGGGGCGTGATTTAATGATGAACAGGGGAATAATCAGATAATGGGACTTGCAATTTTTGCCCTGATAGCGGGTCTGGCGCTGCTGGTCTGGAGTGCGGACCGGTTTGTGGCAGGGGCGGCTTCCACGGCAGGATATTTTGGCATGCCGCCATTGTTGATCGGTATGGTGGTTGTCGGATTCGGGACATCTGCGCCTGAAATGGTGGTTTCAGCGCTGGCAGCCCTGGAAGGCAGCCCCGGAATTGCCCTGGGCAACGCATATGGGTCAAATATTGCCAATATCGCTTTGATCCTGGGTGTCACGGCCTTGATAAGCCCGATCATGGTGCATTCCACAGTCTTGCGCAAGGAACTGCCCATATTAACCTTTGTCACCCTTATCAGTGTGGGCCTGATTGCAGATCTTGATTTAAGCCGTCTGGATGCGGTTGTCCTGCTGCTGGTATTTGGCAGCCTGATGGCATGGACCATTTATCAGGGCGTGAAACAAAATTCTGATCCTCTTGCAAAACAGATGGAAATGGAAACAGCAGTAAACACCATGCCCTTTAAACGGGCATTTTTCTGGCTTTTGGCCGGGCTTTTGATGCTTGTTGCAAGTTCCCGTATTCTGGTGTGGGGTGCAGTGCAGATTGCTCAGATATTCGGTGTCAGTGACATGATCATCGGCTTGACAGTTGTAGCAATCGGTACTTCCCTGCCGGAGCTTGCCTCATCTGTTATTGCAGCCCGGAAGGGTGAACATGATATTGCTCTGGGAAACGTGATTGGTTCCAACCTGTTCAACACGCTGGCTGTTGTCGGTATTGCCGGATCCATTCATCCTTTTTTTGTGGCACCTGAAACCCTCTCCCGGGACATGGTGGTCATGGGGGCTTTGACAATTTCACTTTTTCTGATCGGTTATGGATTCAAAGGGCGGCAGGGACGTATCAACCGCTTTGAAGGGGCAGCTTTGGTATTGGTTTATGCGGGATACACCGCATGGCTGATCAGCACGGTATTGAGTGTGCAGCCATGAAAATTCTACACACATCAGACTGGCATCTGGGCCGCTGCCTTTACGGCAGGAAACGGTATGCAGAGTTTGAGGCATTCCTGGACTGGCTTGTGCAAACCCTTGAAGACGAAAAAATTGATGCCCTTCTGATTGCCGGAGATGTATTTGATACCAGCACCCCGGGGCATCTGGCCCAGGAACTGTATTATCGCTTTCTGTTTCAGGTTTCCAGGTCCTGCTGCCGTCATGTGGTGGTGATTGCCGGAAACCATGACTCCCCGTCTTTTCTGAATGCCCCTAAAGAACTGCTGAAAGCCTTGAATGTGCATGTGGTGGGCGTCATGACCGAAAATCCGGAGGATGAGGTGATCTGCCTTTCTGATTCCGGGGTGCAGGATGCTGCTGTCATCTGTGCGGTTCCGTACCTCAGAGATCGGGATATCCGCAGGGTTGAGCCTGGTGAGACCATTGATGATAAAAATCAGAAGCTTGTGCAGGGGTTAAAAGACCATTATGAAAAAGTGGTCAGGATTGCCGAACACAGACGCGAACAGATCATGCTACAGTCTTCAATTCAGAATCCGCAATTTCAGATACCCATTATTGCCATGGGCCATCTTTTCACGGCAGGCGGCAGAACTGTTGAGGGAGACGGTGTCCGGGAGCTTTATGTAGGCTCGCTTGCCCATGTTGAAGAAACGGTTTTTCCTTCAGCCATTGATTATCTTGCCCTTGGGCACCTGCACGTTCCCCAGGCAGTCGGCACTTCAGAACATATCCGTTACAGCGGATCTCCCATTCCCATGGGGTATGGCGAAGCTGAACAACAAAAATCCGTTGTGATTTTAACCTTTGAATGTGGACGGTCAAAGCCCGACATCCGGCTTCTGCCTGTTCCGTGTTTCCAGCTGCTGGTCCGCATCACAGGATCTCTGGATGATATCCATGCAAAGGTGAAAGACCTGAAAAAAAATAACAGCACTGCATGGCTGGAGATTGAATATACCGGCAGTGATATCATCGCAAATCTGCGTGAGATGCTGGATGACGCCCTGGCGGATTCTGCCATGGAGATCCGGCGGATAAAAAACAAACGGGTCATGGACCGGGTGATGGGCATGGCTGCTGAAGGTGAAACCCTTGACGATCTTGACCCTGGAGATGTTTTTACCCGCTGTCTGGATGCCTTTGAAGTGCCGGATGAAGACCGGGAAGAATTGACAGTGTCTTATAATGAAATCCTTAAGGATTTGATGGAGAGTGATCCGAATGCGCAATAAAGAGGCTGGTCATGAAGATCCTGGAACTTCGATTTAAGAATCTGAACTCCCTTTACGGTGAGTGGTTCATTGATTTTACAGATCCTGAATATGTCGGCAACGGGATCTTTGTCTTGACCGGCCCGACCGGTGCGGGCAAATCCACGGTTCTGGATGCCATTTGTCTGGCCCTTTACGGGGCAACCCCAAGGCTTGGCAAAATTACCAAAAGCGCAAATCAGATTATGTCCCGGCAGACCGGAGAATGCTATGCCGAGGTTGTGTTTGAATGCCGGACCGGCCGGTTCCGCTGTCACTGGGAGCAGCGCCGTGCGCGTAAAAAAGCAGAGGGTAATCTTCAGGATCAGGAGCATCAGATTGCAGATGCAGATACCGGAAAACCCATGGAAACCAAAAAAAGCCTGGTCTCGGGTGTTATTGAAGAAAAAACAGGAATGGATTTTGATCGCTTCACCCGTTCCATCCTCTTGGCCCAGGGCGGATTTGATACATTCCTGAAAGCAGATGTTGAGCAAAAATCAAAGATACTGGAGCAGATCACTGGCACACAGATTTATTCACAGATTTCACAGCAGGTCCATGAACGCCAGCGATCTGAACGGGATAAACTGAACCTGCTGCTGGCAGAAACATCCGGCATCGTTATTCTGGAGCCGGAACAGGAAAAAGAGATTCAGCAGGATCTTGAGGCAAAACAGAATCAGGAAGCAACACTTGCGGGCCAATCCACTCAAATCACCAAGGCCATTGCATGGCACAATACCATTGATGCCCTGAAAAAGGAAATCAGCAATCTTGCCCAGGAAGCTGTCAGGGTGCAACATGATGTGGAGGCGTTCAGACCCGAACGCGATAAACTGGATCAGGCCATGAAAGCCGCTTTGCTGGATGGAATATATGCAACGCTTACAGCCCTTCGAAAGCAGCAGTCTGATGATCAGACAGCCCTGAAAACCCAGAAAATCCTTCTTCCGGAACTGGAAGAGTCTGCACATACACTGGCGCAAACCCTTACGTCAGCAGAACAGCACACCCTTAACACCAAAGCAGATCTGAAAGCTGCAGCACCACTCATCCGGAAAATCCGGTTTCTTGATCAAAAACTTGCTGAACACAAAAAAGTGGTTGCACACGTCAGCGAAAGCTGCATCAAGGACGCTGCAAACATAGAAAAGGACACCCGGGCCCAAGGCAAAGAACAAAAAAAACAGATTGATGCGAAAAAAACACTGGCAGATGTGGCGGCATATCTCAAAGCGCATGCACAGGATGAATGGCTGATCAGCGGCCTGGCCGGTATTGAAGAACAGTTTGCCAGCCTGGTTGCAAGGCAAAAGGAGATCACTGAAAAACAAACCCGCATCAAGACTGCCGAAACCGCACTGGCACGGGCAACAGACAAACTCAATAACAGCACAAAGCAGTGTACCATTGACAGACAGAAACTTGCTGATGCAATACAACATCTGGAGCAGGGCAAAGATGCATTGAACCAATTGCTGGGGGATCGCTTGCTTCGGGAATATCGCACACAAAAAGAAACCCTGCTTCGGGAGATGGCATATCTGAGAAAGATTGAGGCGTTTGAAGACCACCGGGCCAGGCTGGAAGACGGCAAGCCCTGTCCGCTGTGCGGTGCTGTCGACCATCCCTTTGCCCGGGCAAATGTCCCGGCACCGGATAAAATTGAAAAACAAATTGAGGCGCTGACAAAACGGATCACCCAGGCAGAAGATCAGGAGGGGATGATCCGCAAATGGGAAGAAGCAAAAGCGGCTGCCCAAAACAATCTGAATAACAGCGAAAAGCTGGAAGCAACAGTGCTGAGTGATCAAAAAACAGCCCAAAAAACCCTTGCTGAATTAAAAGAAACTTTGTTAAACCTTCAGACCGGTCTTGAACACCTGGGCCGCAATATATCTGACAAACTCAAACCCCTGGGGTATGTGCTGGATCCTGTTGATCCCCAATCCACCATCCATGATCTGAAATCAAACATCCAGACCTGGCAGGATCAGGTCAGAAAAAAGGCGGAAATTGAAAAACAGATTGCGGATATTGACAGCCGGATTAAGCGTCTGGATGCGGTCATGGAGACCCAGCGCACAGCCTTGACTCAAAAACAGGAACATCTGGAACAGCTGAATAAAGAATATGCTGCCGGACTGGATGAGCGCAAAAAACACTATGGCGATAAACATCCTGACCATGAAGAAGATTGCCTGAACAAGGCCATTGCAGATGCGGAAACAAATGAAAAAAAAGCCCGAATTCTGAACAGTGAACTGCAGCAGAAACTGACAACAGCAAAAGCCCATATTGAATCTTTGAAAAAGCGCATTGAGCAAAGGCAATCAGATCTGAAAAAAGCAGATCTTGAGTTTTGGGCAGCACTGGAATCTGCGGGCTTTGCCGATGAAACCCAGTTTCTTGGGGCCAGACTGACAAACGAGCAGCGGGAAGCATTGTTTTTCCGGGCAAAAAAACTGGACACGGCCCTGACAGATCTTGCGGCCCGGCAAAAAGACCGGGAAACGCAACTGGCAGCGAAGATGGCCATAAATCTTACAGACAGATCTCTTGAGGAACTGGAAACTCAGTTCAACGGGTGCGAAGCATCATTGAAAGAACTTCGAGACACCATGGCCGGTCTCAGACACAGGCTCAGCGAGAATCGTGCGGCCAGAGAACGGATCAAGGAAAAACAGGCTGCCATTACAGCCCAGAAAAAAGAGTGTTCCCGTTTTGAAAAACTGCATGGGCTTATCGGGTCTGCAGATGGCAAAAAATACCGTAATTTTGCCCAGGGGCTGACCTTTGAGCTGATGGTTGCCCATGCCAATGGCCAGCTGGAAAAGATGACAGACCGGTATCTGCTGATTCGCGATGATGAACAGCCGCTGGAACTGAATGTTGTGGACAATTATCAGGCTGGTGAAATCAGATCCACCCGCAATCTTTCCGGGGGTGAAAGTTTTATTGTCAGTCTGACCTTGGCACTGGGCCTTTCCAAAATGGCCAGCCGCAAGGTTCGCGTTGATTCCCTGTTCCTTGATGAAGGCTTTGGCACCCTGGATGAAGAAACTCTGGAAACCGCGCTGGAAACCTTATCCGGTCTTCAGCAGGACGGCAAGCTGATCGGAATCATTTCCCATGTGTCTGCCTTGAAAGAAAGAATCCGCACCCGGATAAACATCATACCTGTTTCCGGCGGACGCAGTCTGCTTTCCGGCCCGGGCTGCCGTAAAGTTGATCAGTCTTTTTGAATTTCACCCACAATGGTATTTGCGCCATACCCCAGATGCGTCAGCAGGGCATGGGCAATTTTGCGTTCCGATGCATGAATATTATAATCATGACTCTGGGTTAATCCGTTTGCAATATGGCGGATCAGATCGGCCAGCAGCTCACCCCAGGCCTCTCTTTCGTCTATGTCGTAGTCTGACGCATCCTCCCACATCCCCAGCAGCATGGACACGTGGATATCTTTGTTCCCGATCCAGACCCGGATCATCTCCATGGCTTCGGGATCACCTTGTATTCCTTCAGGTATTTTTAATTCCTGCATGATATTATCCTTTTTATAGGGTTGATTTTGTAAAGGACAATATTAATCACCCCTATTTATTATTCAATCATTCTTTTTTGGAATCTTTTTTATTTTAAAAAAATGATAATATTTAACGCATGTAAAATTTTATGTATGTATAGATGATCCAAAATAATATATGGTGACCTGAAATTCATTTTTCAGCGTGATGTAAAGGAGACACTTCATGGGCCTGCTCAATCTGTTGCTAAAAGATCCGTTTGCGTTCATTCTCATAGCCATACCGCTTTTGTATGCCATTATATTTCATGAGCTGGCACATGGCTGGGTGGCATACCGCATGGGTGATCCCACAGCAAAGATGCTGGGCCGCCTGAGCCTGAATCCGCTTAAACATCTTGATCCTGTGGGAACACTGATGCTGTTTGTGTTCGGGTTTGGCTGGGCCAAACCCGTACCGGTGAATTTTGCTCAGCTTCGTGACAAAAAAACCGGGATGATCCTGGTTTCTTCGGCAGGCATCATTGCCAACATGCTATTGGCGTTTATTGCCATTTTTATAGACCGGCTTCTGGCATTGCCGCAGTCAAGCATGCCCGCGCTGCTGTTATATTATTTTGCCCAGATCAATATTATTCTGGCAGCCTTTAACCTGATCCCCATACCGCCCCTTGACGGGTCTAAAATTCTGATGGGCTTTGCACCACCGAAAATCCAGAACATGCTTTTCCGTTTTGAACAGTATGGATTCATTATTGTTATCGGGCTGCTTTTTTTAGGCGTGTTAAATCCGGTGGTCCAGTTTTTCAGGTGGCTTATTTTATCCATTATCAATCTGCTGCTGTCGTAAATGAACATACAAACAGATAAATATTTTGCGCGAAATGCGACGGGTGTCGCCTTTGTTGAGTTTTTCTGGGGATTGGGATTTCCCGTGATCATGGAATCCACGTTTTTGCAGATTTTTTTGAAAAATATGGGCGCAAGCGATGTGGCCATCGGCATGGTCCCGGCCATCCTGATGATCGGCATGGCTGTTTTCCCTTTATTTTCAAGTTTTCTGACCAGAAATTTGGAACATAAGCGGTCAATGGTCATCGGTCTTCACATGGTGTCTTCTGTTTCTACCATGGCATTTGGTCTTTTCCTGTTTCAGGTCAAAGACCCTGCCTTGATTCTGCCGGTGTTTTTTATATCCTATATTGTTTTTTCATTATGCATCGGCCTGACGTTTCCGGTGTGGCTGAATTTTCTGGTTAAAATTTTTTCACCGGAAAAAAATGTCCAGGGCCTTGCCATCATGTTCACCACCCAGAATATTGCCAAGATTATTTCCAGCATATTTATTATCAAGACCGTTGAAACCTATTCGTTTTCTCTGATATCGGCGGCCTGGGTGTTTCTGATTGCAGGCATATTATTTCTTCTGGGATCTTTATGTTTTCTGCTTACGGTTGAATTGCCGGACACATCACCTGGCTTGCGCCTGAAGGGGTCTTTTTTGAATCATATCTGGACAACGATACGAGAAATCACGGGCAACCGGAATCTGGTAAAATATCTGATCGGGGATCTGGATCACTATATCGTGATCACGGTCATTGCTTTTTATGCCAACTACGCCATCCAGTATCATGGCATTCAGGATTATACCGCTGCCGGGCTTTTTGTCTGCTTTATCTATATCGGGGCCATCTGCGCCAATCTGCTGCTGGGCACGTTTAATCTGCTGAGTCTTAAAAATAAATTTCTGATCACCAAATTGATTAATCTTGTGATGCTGTCTGTCTTGATTTTTGCACCGGGTTTTTCAGGGTTTCTTTTTGCAAGTTTTCTGCTGGGCGTCTGCCGGGGAATCCGGGGAATTATTTATTCTCCCATGATCAAAAAATTTTCCCGCCGCAATGATGCGACTGCCTATTTTGCAGCGGTTCCCCTGCTGACCATTATTTTTGCATCCGGGTTTCCCTTGTTTTTCGGCCATATGCTGGATCGTCTGGCATATATGGGGCAGGGCGCGTATCAGCTCATGTTCGGCCTGTGCATGATATGTGTGATGATCTGTTTTGCGGCAGGGCACTTGACGGATTTTGATCCGGGTCCTGAAAAGAGATAATCAAAGTGGGTGCTGGTTAAAATTATCGGAGAATAAAAATGAACGTTCATTATCTGCAGCATGTCCCTTTTGAAGGGATTGGAAGCATGGAATCGTTTTTCAAGGAAAAAGGGTATCCCGTCACCTGTACAAAACTGTATGATGGCGACCCTTTGCCGCAGCCCGATGCCTTTGATCTGCTGATTGTCATGGGAGGGCCCATGGGGATATATGATGAAGATGAATATCCCTGGCTGAAGGCTGAAAAACAATTTATTGCCCAGGTCATTTCTGAAAAAAAAAAGGTCCTGGGGATTTGTCTGGGTGCCCAGTTGATTGCGGATGTGCTGGGTGCAAAGGTGTATAAAAACAGGCATAGAGAAATCGGCTGGTTTGCCATCGACGGGTGTCCCGAACTTGAAAACACTCTTTTGGCAGATGTATTCACACAGAAACCCAATGTTTTTCACTGGCATGGCGATACTTTTGATATCCCGGCTGGGGCTGTTGCTGTGGCAAAAAGCCGGGCCTGTGCAAATCAGGGGTTTATCAAGGATAATCATGTGATTGCCTTCCAGTTTCATCTGGAAACCACATTTCAATCTGCCCGGGCATTAATTGATAACTGTTCTGATGAACTGGACGGCTCTGCATATGTTCAATCAGAATCCGAGATACTGTCAGACCCGCAAAGATTTTTGGCTATCAATGCGCTCATGCATACGGTGCTGGAAAAAATGGCATCCTGCCTGTGATATTTATTAAAAAAGTCGAAATCCTAACCACTGTCTAATATAATTCTGGCAATAATCTAATAAAATACAGATACATCTAATTTTTCAATACGATACATTTTTACAATATGTGTCAGGTAAAATATTATTGGGGGAAAGGATGTCAAAAGAAACAATTCTTGTGGTGGATGATGAAGAAGATATTGTCAATCTGATAAAATTCAATCTGCAGAATGAAGGGTATAACGTCCTGACAGCCCTGACAGGCGAAAGGGCTGTTGAGATTTCAAGAATGCAGAAACCGGATCTTCTTGTGCTTGACTGGATGCTTCCGGGAATAGACGGACTGGAAGTCACACGGTATTTAAGAACCCATAACTCAAAAAAACAGATCCCCATTATCATGCTGACTGCCAAGGGAGATGAGTCTGATATCGTTATCGGTCTTGAATCCGGGGCAAATGATTATATGACAAAGCCCTTCAGCCCCAAAGAACTCATCGCAAGAATCCGGGCCATTTTACGGCGGCGCAATAAAAAAATACTGGAATTTTCACAAACGCCTGAAACCGAAGAGGGCCTTGTGATTGATCATGGCCGTCACAGGGTAACCATTGACGGCAGATTTGTTAATTTGACCCTGACTGAATTTGAGCTGCTTTCTTTCCTGGCAGGTTCCAGGGGCTGGGTGTTTACCAGAGGACAGATTGTTGATGCCATCCACGGGGACAATTATGCGGTTACAGACCGAAGCATTGATGTGGTTGTTGTGGGGCTCAGAAAAAAGTTAGGTTCATATGCCCATCTGGTTGAAACCGTCAGGGGTATCGGATACCGCTATAAAGAGGATAATAATCCTTAAAAATATAACATACCGAAATAACAGTAAAAAATACTCATCATAGTTTCGTAACCATCCCTTATTTGAAATCTAACTTAAGGTTAATTCTCAGCTAATATATCTGCGGTATAACTTGAACCGTAAACAGAAAAAGCCACACTCCGGGTGACTGGAGGCCGGAAAGTCAAGGGTCTTGTAATTTAAAAAAAGGGATAAGAATCGACATTCAGTTAAGGGCCAACGGGTGTAACCTTAAAAACTTTTGATCGAAAATATCCATAAATTAAAAAAAAGAAAACAAGACAGCCGATTGCCAAAAATGATTCAAGGAAGTTGAACAGTAAATTAATTAATTTTAAGGAGAACAAGAAAAAAATGAAAAAGTTATTGGCAGGAATGATGGCGGCTTTTATGATTTTTGCAGTTGCCGGAACCGCATCCGCGGCGTTTGAACGGGGCAATACCATTCTGTCCGGTTTTGTTGGGTCAGATAATACCGAAGTGGGGATTGATCTGGGTGATATCAATCTGTATTTGAATGAAACCAATTATGAGCTCAAAGCAGCAGGCACTACTTTTGGCATGGGTGATTTTGGAAGCATTGATAGTCTTTCAGATGTAAAATTTGGCGCGTATTCTAATAAAGTTAAAAGTAATTACAACTTTTCTTTTGCACTCAATGCGCCGCTGGAAAATGTTGTTTTCAAGGGAACCTCAGTGAACTCTCTGGATTCTGCTGTAGGGTCTCTCAGCAGTATTTATACTGAGAAGGATACGGATGAGAATGGAGTTGTAACAGGTCTTGCATCATCTGACCTTCGTTCCTTTTACAGTGTAATGGGGTATCTGGGAAACTATGCACTAATGAATACAGATCAGCAGGAATATGGAAACAGCAGCATTGACCCTGTTCTGGGGTATGTTGATATGTATCTCTATGAATGGAATAGGGGGCAAATTGTTACTGGACCGGATGCAACCACTCAGTACAAGGCGGTTCTCAGGGTAAACCTTGACGGATCAATCGTTCTGAATCCAACTGAATCTGCAGTACCGGTGCCAAGTGCAGCAATTTTGATGGCGTTTGGTCTTATTGGTCTGGTGGGTCTTAGAAGAAAATAATAGAAAAATTCATTTCATTAAATAAAGGAAAACAAAAATGTTAAAAAAGATTTTAAAAACCATGGTAATTGGTGGCGCTGCGTTAACCATCGCGGCAACGTCTGCCCAGGCAGCACGAGTGGATATCAACCTGTATGGCGCATCTGCACAGTTCTTGTTCTGGACAGCATCTGCACCTGTTTATCTGGCTGACACTACAGAAAATGGCGGATATGGGTGTGACGGCGGTGTTTTTCATGCAGTGGCAAGTAAAGCTAACGCTTTAGGACGGGATGCAGGAATTGCTGTATGTAACGGTGACACTGCCATTGACGGTGTTTCTCAGATCGATGGTTCAGGTACAAAAGATACCCTGGTGATCCGGTATACCAGCAAGGCGTCCTATGATGGTATTTATGCAATTCTTGATGATAATTCATTAAACAGCGAATGTGCTGTTGCTGGCCAGCGTCGGCAGCCGGTGCTGGACTCAGGCGTGGTTCTGGGTGCAGGCGGTGCTGCTGCTGGAAACAGTATTCCCAATCTTGCCTGCATGGATGTTCATATCGGTGCGTCTGATGTTGCTGCATCCACCTTTGGTCAGGCTTCTTATGGCCGGATAAAAGGACATAACAGTGCTGAAGGAACTGAGGTTACAAGAAGTATTTATAATGTGCCCACTCCCCCGGCTCCCACCTATGTTGCTGCACGTCCCATTGTTGTACCGTTTGGTTTTTTTGCAAACAATGATCCGTCAACACCAGTGCCCTTTGACAATATTACCCGCCCCATGGCAGCGAATATTTTTTCCGGACAAATAACTAACTGGAATAAATTTGGTGTGGCTGCTGACCTTCCTATGGTGGTGTGTCTGAGACATGCAGGTTCCGGTACCCATGCCACGCTGGATGCAGGTGTTCTGCGCGGAGATGTAAATGTTATCCAGGTCGAAGTGCCTGCGGATGACTTCGGTGTTGAAATGGGCTGGACTCCGGTTGTCTGGTTTAATGATGGATCAAGTGATGAGATCAAATGTGTGGGTCAAAATGTCGGTGCCATTGGTTACGCAGATGTGGATAAATGCGGCAGCAAATGTGCCGGTGGCGATTACGGTTATGCAAAATCAATGACCTATAATGGTGTTGCAGGTAATGCCGATACCATTAAAAACGGTCAGTACGATTTCTGGAGCGCACAATGGCTGTACTACAATAGTACTGACACAACGAATGCCGGTAAAATTGCAAACATGATTGCATGGGCATCCATTGGAACCAATATGCCTGCTTCACAAGCATTGTACTGGGCAGCTCAGAATGACATGAAATTTGCCAAAGCAGATGATTTTGCATTGCCCATTACTAAAGATTAAAAAATAAGGTCAGATACGATATAACCTGATCAAGCAAGAACCGAATTAAAGGCAGGGCTGGTGTACAGGCCCTGCCTTTAATCGTTTTTACGGCGCTCATCAGATCTTAATCAGTGCCTAACAATGGGTTAATCACAGCCTAACTGATTTTTGGTTTACTCAATCGGTGTTCATAAATTAAAAAATTTTAAAAGAGGATGATCATGCAGAACCTGAACAGAACAATGATCTTGATTAAACATTCATATATCTTTTTGTTTCTTGCCATTGCAGTGTGTGGCTGGGCAGAATCTGAACCTGTTTCTTCAATGATTAATGCCGGGGATACGGTTTATATCAATTATACCTGCCGGACAGATACGGGTGAGGTACTCATTACCACTGATCCTGATATCGCAAATGCTGAGCATCTTGTAAAATCAACTGCTTTCTGGGATCAGAGCAGCTATGATGATGTCAGAATCACGGCTGGAACCGATGCCTTTGCCAAGCGGCAGAAATCGTTAAAGTTTTTTGATCTGGAGATCTATGACCGATTTTCCCAGGCCCTTGTGGGTAAAAAGAAAGGTCAGTCTTTTGACCTGGAACTGAAGGCGCAACTCCCGCAGGGGCTTGACAATACGATCCGCTATCATATTGATCCAAAAACCCGCGAAGTTCCCATAATAAAGAAGATGTCGCTGTATAATTATACCCGCAGTATGGGCAAAGCACCCGTTGTGGGGGACACCTGGCCTCATGACAAAACCCCTTATGCCAGGGTGCTTTCTTTTGATGAAAAAAATGTAACCTATGAGCTCATTGCACCGGATGGGTATCCAGTTGCAACCCGCTGGGGCATGGCATTTTCAAAAAAAATGGGAGACAGGATGGTGTCAACCATTGATGCAAAGGTGGGAACACTGGTGCGGTGGAACCGTGTGCTGGGTAAAATCATTGAGGTCAATGACACGCAAATCAAGGTGGATTACGGGCATCCATTTGGCGGTGAACACTTAAAATGCCGGGTGGAAATCGCAGCAGACCGTGATGAAAAAACAGAAGGTAAAAAACAATGAATTCATTTAAACATCATTTAATACAGGGCGGGTTTTTACTGATTGTTGTATTGATCTTTTTTTCATGTACCGCAGTTAAAAAAGCGCCGGTTGCGACAGATAAAAATGATCCACAGGCCACTGCAATACGGCTGAAAATTGCCGAAGCAGTTGCTGAAGCAAAACGCACCGGAAAAACAAGCATTGATGTTTTCCTTGATGAGGAGCCCGGCATTGTCCAGGCAGGTGACCTGGTTAAAATACACTATTCCGCCAGGTTGACAGATGAGCGCTTGAGCGTTGATCTGCCCGGTTTTTCAGGAGAAAAAGTGAGCCTGCTTGTTGTGGCGGGAAAACCCACTTATATTCCGGGGCTGGACCGGGCAGGGTTCGGCATGAAGGTTCATGAAAAAAAGCAGGTTACCATCCCTCCTGAAAATGCATTTGGCATTCATTCTGAAAAGAAAACTCAGAATTTTGCCTGCATCAGACAAATACCGGTCATGATACAGCTGGACAAGGAAACCTATCAAAAACAGTTTAATACTGTGCCTGCTCAAGGAGATACCGTTCAGCTCAATCCCTATTTTGAATCCGAGGTAATGTCAGTTTCAGGGCAGAATGTTATTCTCAAAAACAATGCCAGAAACGGATACACAGAGACTGCCCCTTTTGGAAAAACCACCCTCAGTATTGAAGATGACATCATTCGTATCCGGTTAACGCCTCAAATCGGTGCGCCGTTTATTAGTGGTGAAAATCAGGGCATCATTGTTTCTGCAGATGAAAACAGTTTTATTGTGGATTTTAACCATCCACTGGCAGGTCAGCAAATCATGCTGGATATGGAGGTGCTTTCAATTACCAAGGCCTCTGAATATCTGAAATTAAATATTGACTGGATTGATGATCATGACGCAGGCCTTGATGTTGCCCGTAAAGAAAACAAGAACAAGATTCTGGTGCTGTATGCGGACTGGTGCCAGTGGTGTGAAAAATTATTAAATGAGACATTTACAGATCCCCGGATACGGATTCATAAAGACGATTTTGTGTGGGTAAAAGCCAATTCAGATAAAGATCAGACATTAAAAGCGCTGTACAGCCAGGAAGGCTTTCCCATGATTGTGTTCACCGATGCCAAAGGCAAAATCCTGTGGAAAGCGGAAGGGTATAAAGATGCGGAAACACTGCTTGCTGAGCTTGACCGGGTGATGAACCTGAATACAGAAACGGATAATTGATTTTGAGAAACACATATAAACGCAGCCGTCTTCTGGGTATGGCTTTTATTGTTTTCATGCTTGCAGCTGCATTCCCGGTAAGACAGACCCATGCACAGGATGTCACCTTTGTGATTCATTCTTTTAATATACAAGGCAATACCGTGTTGAGCAAAGATATCCTGACAGCGGCGGTTTTAAAATTTGCCGGAAAAGGCAAAACCGCCCAGGATGTTGAACTTGCAAGGGATGCGCTTGAAAAGGTGTATCATAAATCCGGATATCCAACGGTTCTGGTCAATATTCCGGAGCAGACAGTGGATGATGGAATTGTCAGGTTTCAGGTGATTGAAGGACGTATCAAACGGGTGTTTGTTAAGGGAAATAAATATTTTACCATGGAAAATATTAAAGAACAGTTGCCCGCGATTCAGGAAGGCAATCTTCTGTATCTTCCACAAGTCAGAGAAGAACTGTCAAAGATTAACAGGAATCCGGATTTAAAAGTTTCTCCAGTTCTGATTCCCGGAAAGGAACTGGGAAAAATTGATGTGGAGCTGAATGTGGAAGATGCGCTGCCCCTGCACGGGGAACTGGAGCTGAACAATCGATCCACCCATACCACCACGGACACGCGCCTGAATGCAATGATCCGTTATGATAACCTCTGGCAGAAAAGGCATTCCATAAATGCCCAGTTTCAGACAGCACCGCAAAAAACAGATGAAGTCATGGTGTTTTCTTCTTCCTACAGTATGCCGGCTCCCTGGAATCACGAGCATCTGATGATTGGTTATTTTATTAATTCCGACAGTGAAACAGCCAGCGGCGTGGGATTTAATGTCATCGGAAAGGGCAGAATTTTTGGTTTCAGATATATGACACCGCTTCCGTCCCAGGGCCATTATGATCACAACCTGATTCTCGGGTTTGACTGGAAAGATTTTGAAGAAGACACGCTGGGAGGAGAGTTTCTGCCCAATGAATATGTTCCTGTCAGTTTCGGGTATGCATCCTATTATTCAGGTTCAAAAAGCCTGACGCAGTTCAGTGCGGATCTTAACATGATTTTCAGAGATCTTTTCATGAATGATACGGATGAGTTCAGAAATAAACGCGCGGGTGCCACAGGCAATTATATATATTTAAGGGCAGGAATGGAACATCGCCATCAGCTTCCCAAAGATTTTTCGTTTTTTATTAAAATTGACGGTCAGCTTTCAGATCAGCCCATGATCAATAACGAACAATATGCAGCAGGCGGCGTGGACAGCGTCCGGGGATATAAAGAGTCTGAACTGCTCGAAGACAATGCAATTCATACGACTGTGGAGCTGTTTTCTCCGGATCTGTTAAAAAAAAATCAGCTGCGGCCGTATCTTTTTTATGACTGCGCCTGGCTGGGCAGACGGGAAGCAGGTTTTGAAGAAGATGCCCGTAAATTTATCCAGAGCATTGGTGTCGGTCTGACCGGCAACTGGAAAGAGACCATTACGTATAAGCTGGACTGGGGATATGCACTTAAGGATACAGATGCTACCCGTTCCGGTGATCAGGAATTGCATTTTAAAATCAAGTATCAGTTTTAAAGGTTAAATCTTTTTAAGGCTAAATATAAGGAATGGAAAAATGAAACAGGTACTGGCAAGTTTTTTTGGAAAATCTTTGCTGCTTTTTTTATGCATGCATTTAATTTTTTCCCCGACATTGGCATCGGCTAAATTTTTCCATTCAGCTGTTGCACCGCCGCCTTCAAATGCACTGCCTGTAATGTCATCCGGCCAGACATCCACCGGATGGTCGCGAACGCAGGATGATGAAAATCATTATTTGCAGATTGACCAGTCTGCCCCCAAGGTGGTCATCAAATGGGATTCCTTTGATATTGGAAGCGATGCGCATGTGCATTTTGAACAAGGGGAGGGCGTTGCGCTCAATCGTATATTTGATTCAGATCCCAGCCGTATTTTCGGCCAGTTGACTGCCACCGGAAGCATATATCTGGTGAATCAGAACGGGATGATGTTTGGCGAAAGTTCCCGGGTGAATCTGCATACGCTTGTGGCAAGTTCCCTGAATATTCAGGATGCGGATTTTGAAAATGCTTTGTGGAAATACAATGCGCAAAATTATATCGGAAACGGCAATTATGCCGGACCCGGGAATGTGACCAATGCCGGAATGCTTGAAACAGATTCCGGGGGAAACATTTTTCTTCTGGGTTCGAATGTGGAAAATTCGGGCATTATTTCTGCACATGAAGGCCGGGTGATTCTTTCCGGCGGCCGTTCTTTTGATCTTGCAAAGACTGAAAATGCCGGAGGTGAAATCAACGAAACCCTGACAGTGGATTATACAGGAGAGGCCAATATCCTTCCCCAGGGGCAGATTCTTGCGGATGTTGGCCAGATCGGGGTGTATGGAAGACTTGTCCAGCATGAGGGTCTGATTCGTACCCTGTCCACAATCCAGACCGGAAGCTCCATCAAACTGATTGCCTCGGAAAAAGTGATTACTGGGGAAAACAGCACAATTGAATCCGATGTCATGGAGGTGGGTGAGCCTGTGGTGACAGATATAAATTTTCCAGGCAGGCAGATCGTCATATCCAGGCCCGAAGGAGGCTCAAACAATGGTTTGCGGGATCCAATAACCGTTGTGCATAAAGGCCGGATCCAGTTTCCCGGAGGTAACCTTGTCGTTAAGGCCGGGGATGGGGGGCGCATATACCTGGCACCGGGAAGTCTTATTGATGTCAGCGGATCTGAGGAATATAAAAGCGCAGCAGACAGGGTCATGTCTGTGCAGTTGAATTCTGAACAGCTTCGGGATGAGTTTGATCAGAAAGACGGAATACTCAAGGGCGAAACCATTCAATTTTTAATAAATGAAGGGACGAATATCGGAAATGTGAGTGAATCATTGACCAAACGCCCGATGTCAGCAAAGGAAAAAAATGTGAAAGGCGGGAAGGTAACTCTTTCTGCAGGCAGGGGTGACATTATCATTGATAAAGGGGCAAAGATTGATATTTCCGGAGGCAAGGTGGTGTATGATCAAGGAGATGTCACTGTGACAAAACTGGTTTCAGAGGGCCGGTTTTATGATATTGCAGGTGCCCCGGATTTTTTGAAATATGACCAGATCAGTGAAGAAACCATCCGTGTTGAGGAATTCACTGTGGGTGCAGACGCAGGAGAGTTGACACTTGTAGCAAAACAGATTGTCTTTGACGGAGATCTGGCAGCATCGGTTGTACGGGGGGCCTATCAGGTGAATTCAGCTGAACTGACAGATGCGCTTGGGTATCAGACCACATACGGTACCAAAATGCCTGCTGCCGGAATTCTGAATATCGGTGTACAGGCGGCTGATGCCAATTACTGGGACAGGGATATGGTGGTTGACAGTATTGTGATTAAAAATCAAACCAGCATTCCGTCTTTGGGTGATGGGTTTGATCCTGAGACATCAGATATCCCGGCTGAACGCAATGGCGAAACATGGCTGCCTGATGATCTGCTGACACATTCAGGGCTTGGAACAGTTGTTCTTGGTGCAACACGATATATCACAACAGAAACCGGAACAGATATCACACTGGCACAAGGCGGTCGTTTCAGTGCAAAAGCCAGGAGAATCCTCCATCAAGGGACCTTGAAAGTTCCAACCGGAACCGTTGAGCTGACAGCGTCAAGCAATAATTCAACAGATCAGTATTCCGGTGTTGAAGCTTTGGGCGGGCCGGAACGGGTGGATATCGACACGGGGGCCCGGATCATTACTGCAGGGATTCAGACCAGGGATTTTATCCCTTCTCCCACGGTCATACCATCCAGGTATCTGGATGGCGGAAAAATTGTGTTAAAAAATGAAACCCTTTCTGGTGAGGGTGTGATTGTTCATAAGGGTGCAGGACTGGATGTCAGTGGCGGCTATGTTGCTACTTCAACCGGCAGCCTGGAAGGTGCCGGTGATGCCGGCAGTATTGAAATTGCAGGCCACAGTGTTGTACTGGAAGGGCAGTTGAAAGGCCATGCCATGGAAGGCAAAAATGGCGGAACGCTTTCCCTGCATGCTGCACGGGTTGAAATTATCAATGAACAGGTGCCTGATCCTCCTGAAGGATATTCCAGTGAAACACCGATACCTGAAGATTATGCAGACACACTGTATATCCAGGATGATCAGTTTGAAAATTCAGGCTTTTCTCACCTGACCTTTAAATCTTCAACTGACCTGATCGTCAATGAAAATACATCCCTGTCACTGTCAAATGTCAAATTCAAAGCCGGATCTGATATTAAAGGCGCAGTGGGAGACTATATTACGGTTTCTGACGATTATATCGCAGACTCTTCAATTACGTTTGCCGCCGGTGTCCGTATGGATGGGTCCGAACGGGTGAGTGCGGATGAGTCACTCAACGCCATTGTTCGTGTTGCACCTGGTGCAACTGTGACAACAGCGCCCGGCGGAAGCATAAATATTTCAGGTCCGGGCGTGGATCTTGCCGGCACATTTTCAGCTCCTGCAGGCGAGATTTCCGTGAACACCACTTCGGTCTTTAACCAATATCCGCATCTGTCTTTGCTTGTCCGAAGCCAGGCCAGGTTTCTGGCCCAAGGATACAACCGGCCAACCGGAGAATCTTTTGATAGTAAACCGGTATGGGCACCCGAAGACGGGGGAGATATCTATTTTATATCCTCCGGCCGCCTGATCATGGAAGAGGGCGCTGTTGTGGATGTTTCAGGTGCAGCTCCGGTGACCCAGTATCGCAGAACAGACCAGGGCACAGGGATCACATCCTGGCAGGCGGCATCAGAGCCGGGCAGTATTTCTCTGTCTTTTCAGGAATATACAGATGATTCAGGTGAGTCACTGGTGAATGCCACGTTTATCGGAAAAAAACATCTGGACACCTTAAGAGGGGCATCCTTTGGCATTGAAAAAAAATTCGGGGGCACGCTGACACTGTTTGAGGATATGATTTCCGGACTTTCAGATAATGGATTTGATGCGCTGGAAGTCGCCAGTACTTCAAACATCACGTTTTCAGAAGATATCACGGTTACCATGGACAGAGAAATCCTTATGAATGCCCCGAAACTGATTGGAGAAGGGCAGGCTGTTGTGTCGCTGAATTCTGAATGGATACAGCTGGTCAATACCAACCTGATATCAACGGCGTCATCCAACGCCACAGGCAATGCCCAATTTCATGCCAATGCGCAATTTATTGATATCAAGGGGGATATCAAAGCAGAAGGATTTTCGGATGTTTTTTTGAATGCCAATCAGGACATCCGCCTTTCTGACAGCAGCTATAAATCAGGTAGTGAATCTGAAATCTGGAGTGGTTTGTTCCAGACAGGTGGAAATCTGATCCTGAACGCAGCAAGGGTTTATCCCACCACAGGATCATGGTTCAAACTGGCCGCAGAAGACAGAATATCCATTCTTCCATCCGGAATCACGCAAAATAATCCAATATATTCAGCCCTTGGAAGATTGACGCTTGAAGCAACAGATATTGAGATTGAGGGCACACTGGCAGCCCCTCTGGGTCAGATCATTCTTGCGGCAGATGAATCAGATGGCAGGATTTATCTTTCTCCGACTGCGGTTTTATCCACAGCTGCAGAAACAGATATTAATTATGGTAAAATCGATGACACCAATCTGAAATGGTATACCACGGACAAAGCAGGTGGTGGAGATAATATGGATCTGTCTGTTGAAGAAGAACCTGAAAAACAGATCCAGATGACTGCTTCCCAGGTGATTGGCCGGGACGGATCTCAGATCAATATTGACGGTGGCGGTTCCATTTTCGGGTATACCTTTTTCGCAAGCATGGAGGGTTCTCTTGATCCTTTGTCCAAATCCAGTCGTTTTGTGATTGTTCCGGGTGCAGCAGGTAACCTGCCGGGCAAAGCCATATATTTTGAAGGAAACGATATGATTCCGGCAGGAACATATACGATTTTACCTGAAGCGTATGCCTTTGTTCCGGGTGCTTATATTGTGGAAGCCGCAGGCGGTCTGAAAACCGGCAGTTTTGTTACAACCAGTCTGGAAGGCTATGCCATGGCCGTGGGATATGATGCAACTGCCGGAACAGGCAAGCATGCATCGAACGCAACCCTTTACACCATTCGCCAGGCATCGGATGTTTTGTCCGAAGGAAATTATGAAACCCGTAAAATGACGACAGGCAATGCAGGCAGGTTAAACATTGTGGCGGACACAACGATTTTGAACAGTACGATCAAAGCAAGTCCCGTCAGCAGTCAGTACCGGGGCGGAATGATCACGCTCAGCGGAACCGATGTGGTTTTAAGCCATACCCCTGCTGATCTGGGAAATCATTTTGATTTTAACACCCGGTTTGAAGATGATCCTGATCTGGCTAAAATGATTGGAAAGCTTTATCTGGATGCGCACAGGATTTCCGAATCCGGGCTTTGGAAACTGAATATCGGCGATGAGAATACACAGACCATTACTTTTGAGTCCCAAAGCCAGTTAAAAGGCCAGCGGATTAACCTCACGGCCCAGGGGGATATTATTTTTAAAGCAGGTCTGGATGAAGAAGGCCAGCGCACCGCGGTTGAGGTTACAGGAGAGGATGCAGAACTGAAGCTGTTGTCTGTCAACGGAAAAATCAGGCTGGAAGACCATTCATTGATTTCATCCTCTTATCTGCTGAGTATGGATGCCAATGGCCTTGAAAACAATGGAACCATTTCAACAGGAAAGGTGATTCAACTGGCCTCAGACCGACTTTATCTGGCAGATGCCGATCATGCCTCGAAAATTTCCGACGGGATGGTGATTGACCAGGCATTGCTGGACAGTTTCAATGATCTTGAAGGAATTCGCTTTACCGGTCGGGAGAAAATCGGGTTTTCAGGTCAGGTGGACGTGACTGCTCAAAATGCACAGGTGATTGCAGATACGCCGCTGATTGAAGGAATAGCAGATACAGCTGTTGTGGTGATTGACGGCATTGAAACGCTGACTCTGATTTCCTCAAGCAATGTATCGATTCAGGCAGATACCATTACACTGCAAAATACGCACGGAACGGTTTCGGCTGTATCTTCTTCAAATGACAACACATTTACAGCAAATGCCAACCAGTTTTCCATTGGCCAGGGGGATATTGGATTTTCCGGGTTTAAAACCATCCATCTGAACACCCGGGATACCTTAAGCTTTCTGGGCAGAGGATCGTTAAATACCTATAATGCAGACCTGCATCTGAAAGCATCCGGTATCACCGGCAGTTATCATCAATATAAGAAAAAAGATTCGTTGACAGATACATATGAAGCCCTGGATTTTAACGTTCATGCAGGATCAGGAAAAATTTATGTGACCCGCAGTCCAGATGAAAAGGCAACCTTTGTTGAAAATGACAATATTGGTGGAAAACTGTCCTTTACTGCAGACTCAATAGAAAATGAGGGAACCATAGCGCTGGCGTCCGGCGATATTTATCTGACAGCCACAGGCTCAAAAGCAACCGACGGTATTTACAATAAGAACGACGGGATTATTTCGGTGGCTGGTCAAAGCGGTTCAGAGATCGGCGGTGGTTTGATCTCTTATTCATCAGAAAACGGAAAGGTTGAACTTGAATCAGGCTCTTCTACAGATGTGTCTGCCGGCAGCGATACGGCTGATGCCGGGATCATCAATATCTATACCCCAAGAGGCAGCGCTTCAATCAACGGAGCGCTTACAGGCACGTCTGCACAAGGCCGGGGCGGCAGTTTTATCCTGGATACGCAATCCTATTCTGATGTATCGCCTTTGGTGAGCAAGCTTGTGGCAGGCGGGTTCAATAACCGTCTGGATCTGCGGGTTCGAACCGGTGATGTTAACCTGGGGACGAATGTGGATCCAAAGGTGACTGCAAGACAGTTTCGTCTTTCAGCAGACAGTGGCAGTGTGACGGTTGACCGCATTATTGACGTTTCGGGTGTTGATGCCGGCGGTCGTGCGGAAATCTATGCAGGCAATAACCTTACCCTGTCCGACAAGACTCAGATACTGGCCCAGGGAACAGGAATAAATGCGAATGGCGAGCAAATTATTGCGAATGGCGGGCAAATTATTCTTGGGTCTGGTCTTGGTTATAAAGATGAATTGGATGTGTATTATGCAGCAGGTAAAATGGATTTGAAAACCGGTTCAGTTCTGGATGTTTCATCAAAAAATGGCGGAACCGGGGGCACGGTTTATCTGCGGGCGGCCAGAAATGAAGATAATACCGATGTGAATCTTGATATGAATGCCACATTTACAGGCGCTTCCAGAATAACGGTGGAAGGGGTGAAAACTTATGAAGACAGTAATGTTCAATCTGCGGATGTAACCCGCTGGAAAAATAACACGGACAGTTTCATAAATACATATGGTCAGACAATCTCTTCCCGTCTGCTGGCCCAGGCAAAAGGGGATGTTTCAAAGTTTTCATTTATCCCTGGAGTTCAGGTCCAAAGTGCCGGTGATTTAGCCATAAATACAAATATTGATTTAAGATCATGGCGGTTTGGACCAGTTGACAATCGCGTAGCAGGCGCCCTGACATTCAAATCCGCAGGAAATCTTACCATTAATGGAGATATTATAGATAACCCCACGGTTGTCACGAGTCTGAAGATGAACACTGCTGCCAGGACAACACGTATCAGCCTGTCTGCCGGTGCAGCGCTGGGCAGTGCAGATGCGTTTGCAGTTAACCGGGGCACAGGCAATCTTACCATTGCAGATACAAAAACAATATATACAGAAGGGTCAGATATTGATTTTGCATCAGGCAATGACACCATTATTGGGAAAATAGCTGAGAATGCTTCAAAAGATTATATGACCCTGATGGGCATGAATTATAATATTGGCTCCTATGCCGGAAATATCAGGGGACTTACAGGTGGTAATCTTAAGCTTGACGGAGGTGTCATTCAAACAGCCACCGGAGATATTTCTCTGGATGTGGGCAAAAACCTTGAACTGGTCAGACGAAACGGTAGCACCCAGAATTTTATTTCAGGCAGTGTCCGGACGACTGGGCAACCTTATTCCGGAACCAAAGGTGCGAAAACTGATAGTAAACAGACCCATCTTTATAATTCCGGCGGGGATATTCAGATTAGAACACAAGGGGATATCCTGCTGAAGAATGTTGCAGGATTCTCCACAATGGATCTTTTAAACCCGGATGCCTGGGACGCAAGAACAATAGATGCGTATAATTCAGCTGCTGGCAAATGGATTTACAAATGGTCGGCAAATTATCAGGCAAGTTATGCCACCCAGGGGCTTGCCACCATGGGCGGAGGCAATCTGAGCATTAATACCGGAGGAGATTTTTTTGGCGCTGCCGGTACTTTTGGACAGGGCGATCTTTTTCTTGCGGCAAAAGGTGATATCAACGGACGTTTTTTAAGCAAACAGGGCAGCCTTGAATTGAACAGCATGTCCAGTATCGGCACCCTGAGCCGGGATCAGGTGATTGACGCATTTGATTCCCGGATTTCCCTGCAGGCCCAGGGGAATATCATCCTGGCCGCAGTGGTAAATCCAACCATTGTCAGGACAGAACTGAGAAATATGTTGATTGTTAATTCAACAGAGGAATCTTATGCGTATTCACATTTATGGGATCTTCAATATTCTCAGGATGCATCTGTCCGCTTATCTGCTGCCAAAGGCAGTGTGAATCTGACCGGAACTCCTGATACGCGATTGTATATTGATTCAGACAGAGCCAGTATTGCTCCGGGCAGCCTGTATATTACTGCAGGCAAAGATATCATTTTTGAACGGGGTATTACGCTTGTGCCTTCAGCAAATGGGCAGCTTGAACTGTATGCCGGGAATGATATTTTCAGTACAGGTTCAGGGGCACACAGCAGTGCTGTGAGCATGTCGGATATGGACCCGGAGCAGGTCTATGGAAATCATGACGACCCAGACAAAAAAAGGCTCTACCTTGCTGATGATATGGCCAAAGTTTCCACGCATGACAGAACACTTCTCCATAAAGATGATGTGGATGAAGCAGGCAATACTGTTCCTGCTGTTATCTCTGCGGGAAATGATATCCGGGATATCCGGTTTGTTCTGGCCAAAGCTGCTGCTGTTTCAGCGGGCAGAGATATCTTTGATCTGGATTATACCGGTCAGAATATCCATGCCGATGATGTGACCCGTATTTTTGCAGGGAACGACATTATTTATAAAACACAGAAAGGGGCTCTGAACACAAAAAGCATTGTGGTGGGCGGCCCTGGCCTGACCATCGTGCAGGCAGGGAACAGTATTGATCTGGGAACCTCTGATGGAATTCAGTCCATAGGTAATGCGTTTAATGGATCATTGGAAACCGGAGAAAACAATCTGATGGTTCTTGCAGGCATGACGGAATTGTATACGGTTGAAGAGCTTGATTTCCTGTTTAAAGGGGATCTTGAATTTTTAGATCTGGTTGATGCGTATAAAAAGACCAACGATTCAGGGCTTTTTAACGGGGATGTTGAATTGATGCAAAAGGTTCTGGATTATATGAATGCTTCCGGATTTGTTGCCGGAGTGGACGGGTTACGTCAGGCAGGCCTTAAATTTATTCAGGCCCGGGCAGATGGCAATGAAACGCTTGCAAACCAGATTGTGGCCGATGCAAGATTGTCCCTTGTCAATCCAGTATTTGAGAATACAGGTGATAGTGTCGGCGATATCAATCTGGTGAATTCAAGAATTTTTACCAGTGGCGGAACCGGATCCATTTTTGCCCTTGCAAAAAGGGATGTGAATGTGGGGATCACCTCCATCAAACCGCCTCCGATTTTACCCCAGACAAGGCTTGAAAAAACAAATACCGGTATTTATACCACTGCCGGCGGCGGAATTAAAATGTTTGCCGGACGTGATGTCAATGTGAATGAATCCAGGATCATGACTTTTGCCGGAGGCGATATTGATATCTGGGCAGATACCGGAAATATTAATGCGGGAATGGGATCAAAGGTAGCTGTGGCATCATCAAAATCCTATACCGTATACAATGAATTGACCGGTGAAACCAAAATCGTGTTTGAACCACCAGCCGTGGGCAGCGGCGTTCGGGCCACAGCCAAAAGCGCTGAAGATGCCGGTGATATTTATGCGACTGCGCCCGAGGGGATCATCGATGCAGGTGAAGCCGGGATTTCCGGCAGAAATGTGACGATTGGCGCCCGGGAGGTTCGAAATGCTCAGAATATTCAGTCCACCGGAGTTTCCTTCGGGTTTACCAAACCATCTGAATCTTCAGCCAATATCGGTGGATTCTCAGGCGGCGGCGGTCTTTCGGAAACAGCGTCATTGACAGAAAGCGGTGCGACCCTGGCCTCTGCAGCCGCAGGACGCTTAAATGAACCCCTGCCGGAAGGATACAGTTTTGAACCCAAGTGGGTGGATGTTGAAGTTATCGGTTTTGAAAAAGAAGATGAAGATGAGCAGGACAATACAGATGGTGCAACAGCAATTTAAACAAAAGAATACAGTCAATACAGATGCTGATTTGAAGCTGGAGGAATAACGTGAAGGGGAAAAAAATGTGCAGATATTTTGGAGCATCATTGTTAATGGTGATATTAACCTGGTCAATGGTGTTATGCAGTGCCCATGCCTGGTGGAATGAGGACTGGAAATACCGAAAAAAAATCGGTTTTGATACGGCTGCAACCGGTGCGGATATCAAACAGAATCTGGCCGGATTTCCGGTTTTAATACGGCTGCATTCCGGAAATTTTGATTTTACGCGGGCAAAGGAAAATGGCGAGGATCTGCGCTTTGTTGCTTCCGATGATCTTTCTTTGCTCAAATATCATGTTGAATCCTTTGATCCTTTTGATGAGATTGCATTTATCTGGGTGAAAGTGCCGGATATCCCGGGCAGCAGCAATCAGGGCGCTGTCTGGATGTATTATGGAAATCCTGAAGCCGGGAGCGGTGAAGACAAAAAGAATTCTTTTGATGAAGGATATCTTGGGGTTTACCATTTAAATGAAATAGAAGGTTTTCCGCAGGATGTATCCCGTTATATGATGCATACCGCTGAATTTACCGCAGGCCTTGGCCTTGCCGGTATCATCGGCAATGGCGCTACTTTCAGCGGTGCGGGAAATGTCATGAGAATTCCTGATAATCCGGTTTTAGATTTTTCCCGGGGGTTTACCTTTTCCACCTGGATAAAAATGTTCTCCCCCCAGACAGATGCCTATGTTTTTTACAAAGGAACACTGGAAGAAAATATTATTATCTCGGTTCAGGGCAGTGAACTGATTGTCCAGGTCAAACACAATGAACAAATTTATAAAAATGATGCCACCACCCAGATTCCCCTGGAAGGATGGCACCATCTGGCGGTTACTATACATCCGGAAGGCAGGGTTACCATTTATCTGGATGGGGCTGAAATACAGTGGATGAGAATCAAAACAAATCTTGCCGGTTACAGGGGGGATATCTATGTGGGCGCTGATGCATCAGGCACGCATTCGTTTTCCGGTGATCTGGATGAAATCAGAATTTCAGGAATTGCCAGATCAGCAGATGTCATCCGGGCGGATTTTGAATCCCAGGGGCCGCAAGCGCCCATGACTTCATTTTCCATTGAAGAAATGAACGAGAACGGGAGTGGAATGCCTGTTTTCTATCTGGCAACCATATTTAAAAATATTACCCTGGATGGTCTGGTGGTCATTTTTCTGCTGCTGATTTTATCCGGTGGTTCCTGGGTGGTCATGATCAGCAAAGGCGTCTTTCTTTTTAACATGTCCAAAGACGACCGTGGTTTTTTAAATCAATATGAATGCATTCAGGACACCCCGCTGTCTTTTAAGGGAGAAGAATTTTCAAATTCAGGACTATACCGGATGTATCATGCCGGACGCAGAAGTCTTGGTGATCTGCCTGAAGATATTTCAAACTTCAGCATATCCAGAAAAAGGATAGAAGCATTAAAGGCGGTCCTTGAAAAATCCTATATCGAGGAATCAAAACGCTTGAATTCATGGCTTGTGGTGCTGATCATGTCAATTTCCGGCGGCCCGTTTTTAGGGCTTCTGGGAACCGTATGGGGGGTTATGAACACCTTTGCTGCCATGGCTGAAGCCGGAGAAGCCAATATCATGGCCATAGCTCCCGGTGTTGCATCTGCGCTTTCCACAACGGTTTTCGGTCTGATTGTCGCGATCCCTGCGCTGTTCGGATACAATTATCTGGCTGGAAAAATCAGGGATATCACTGCAGATAACGGTATATTTGTGGATCAGCTTGCCTTGAAAATTGATACAGTTTACGGGGGTGAATCGTGAGACGCAATGTGTATGCCCAGGAAAAATTTGATGATATCAACGTAACACCGCTTCTGGATCTGGCCTGGACCCTTCTGGTGGTTTTTATCATTGCCGTGACAGCTTCCGTGCAGGGGATCAAAGTAAACCTGCCCAAGGCCAGCAATACACCCAGCCTGGTTAAACCGAAAACAAAAGCCATTACCATTGATGACAGGGGACAGTTATATCTGGATGCCTATCCGGTTTCCATGGCAGAACTGGAAACAGGGCTCCGGGCGCATAAGGCCGTTGAAAGTGATTTTCCAGTGGTGATCAAGGGCGATTCTAAAATTTATTATCAGAATGTCATGGATGTCCTGGATCTGATGCAGAAACTTGAACTTACACAACTTGGGCTTGTCACCCAGAAACTGGTGAAATAGACCGATGAAAAGCAGTGATCAGCAAAGAAAAAATGCAGTGATTATCGGCATATCCTGTCTGGTTTTTGTGTGTTTTCTGGCAGCATCCATCTTTGTATTGAAAATGCTGATCAAGGATGACGGTCATCGCAAGAAGAGAGAGATTCAGCGGGTGACACTGGTGAAACCGCCACCCCCGAAAATCAAGGAAAAACCGCCGGAACCGGAAATTGAGAAAAAAGAAGAAATTATCGAGCCGGAACCGGAAGAAACGCCTGAAGATGAAATGGAAGAACCCGGTGATGAAGACCTGCCCCCGGGAGATGACCTGGGATTGGATTCAGATGGCACAGGCGGTGCAGACGGTTTTGGTCTGAAAGCCAAAAAAGGCGGGCGGTCTTTAATCGGAGGGGGAAGCGCAGATGCAGCTTTGATGAAAAGATATGCCTGGTATACCCGGCTGCTTCAAAATGAGATCCGGGAGAAGGTGAACAGCTATCTTGAAAAGAACAAGGAACTTCCCGGAGGAAAACATGACATGGTCCTGAAGATTCAACTGGACGACACAGGACTGATTTCGCAGTTCTCAATTTCAAGATCATCAGGAAACACCCAGGTGGATGATGCGGTTCAAAAAGCAATTAAAGGCCATAAAATTACTGAATTTCCTCCCGAGGAAATGCCTAAAATAATGAAGATAAAAGTGACATTTAAAAGTTGAGAGAAGATGAATATGAGAAATTTGATTAAAGCAGGTCAGAATCCGGGAACAACACTCAAGAGCATATCTGTCTGTGTGTTCATGTTTTTAGTGTGGATAGGCTTTTTATTCGGGACATATGCATATGCAGATGAATTAAAGCAGCCTTCAGCCCCGGTCAATACCGGTACGGTGGATACAGGCACAGTGGATTCCACAGAAGCCCTGATTGATCTTTTAAAGAAAAAAGGATTGATTAATGAATCCGAGGCAAAAGGTTTTCTGGAACTTCACAGGCAAAAGATCAGGGAAACCGGGCAGGTCATTACAATCACCTCCCCTGATGACCAGGAAGAATATTTAAAGGGCGTGTCAAAACAGGTGACTGAGAAATTGACAAAAGATCTGAATGACTTGAAAGACAACTATGATTTCAGGACAGAAGATCTGATCCGGCGCAGTATTCTTCTGGAAAGGGAAATTGACAGACTGGAAGAGGTGATGACCGAAGAATATAAACCGCAGTTGCAGGAGTCTTCCTGGGCGCAACGCATTCGATTTGGCGGGGATATTCGATTGCGCCATGAATCGGTGCTGTATGACAAAAAAAATGCCAGGGATATTTTAGACCCCAGCAATCCTCCGACACAGTATAAAACCAATTACATCAATTCAACCAATGATGAGCATCGACAGAGAATACGGCTTCGTGTAAGTGCCAATGCTAAAATTATCGATCCGTCAGATGTGAATATGGGAAAGGTGATTGCCGGGGTGCGGCTGGCAACCGGCAGTGTGGATAATCCGGTTTCCACCAATCATACTCTGGGGCATGCGGATAAGGACAATGCTTCAGTCATACTTGACCGGGCCTGGGTGAACTGGACATACCGGCCTGAAGAAGAATTGATGGGTAAACTGATGCTGATACCCGAAGTTTCATTGACCGGCGGTATCATGGAAAATCCATGGATGGCCTCCAATCTGGTATTTGACAGTGATCTTGGTTTTGAAGGCGTGACTTTGGGACTTAAAACAGATACCAACCCGATGAATTCTTTTTCCGGTTTTTTAACCCTGGGATATTTTCCTCTGGAGGAATCAGAAAGAAGCCAGAAGGATAAATATATGATTGGTGCCCAGGCCGGATTTAAACACCGTCCGGCCTACGGGTGGGAATACATGCTTGCCGCAGCCATATACGATTATAAAAACATTGACGGAACAGCCGTAACTCATATTACCCGGACAGCCCAGGATGAGATTGATCTGGAATTCATGTCACCCAAATATCTTCAAAAAGGCAATTCATGGTTTGATATGGACCAGACACAAAAAAAGATTGACGGAGTCACGGATAATCATGATGTAAGCCCCGGGTTATTATCTGAATTTCGTATTTTAAATATATCAGGTCAGCTGGATAATTCACTGTTCTTTCCGATTCAGATTTCCCTGTACTGGGACTGGGCGAAAAATCTGGGATATGATCCTCAAAAAATGGGGGACAAAATCGGACAGTCCAAAGCGGTTATCGAAGCGGATTCCGGAGATATCGGATATCAGGCAGGATTGAAGGTCGGCTATCTGAAACCCAGGGAATTATGGGACTGGAATCTTTTTGTGGAATATCGGTATATTGAAAGTGATGCGGTTCTTGATGCGTTTACGGATTCGGATTTTCACGGTGGGGGAACCAATGCAAAAGGATTTATCTTTGGCGGTGAACTTGGACTATACCATAATGTCTGGCTCAATGCCCGGTGGATGAGCGCTAACGAGATCGATGATATGCAGCATGGCACATTGCCTGCCCAGAAAGATGATCTGGCAATCGACACTTTCCAGTTCAGCATAAATACTTCATTTTAAAAGGACTATCTGATGAAAAGAAAATTAATACAGATGATGATTGTCCTGGTGATGGTATCGGGTCTGGGCGGGTCAGGGTATCTTTTTTATCATAAACTGCAGCAGGATAACCATATTGCTTCCCTTGAACAGACCCTTGAGGCTGAACAAAGAAAACAGCGGATGCTCCAGAAAAAATATATGGAGGAAAAAGCACAGGTATCCACCTGCATGCGGGCAAAACTGGCTGAAGAATCAAAAAATATTGCATTTCAAAAAACAATTGCCCAATTGCAGGAAGAAAAAACAAAGTTTACAACACAATTGGCAGATCTTGAAAAAAAATATGCACTGAAAATTGAAACCTGTGAAACAAAAATTTTAAAGCTTGAAGAATTTAAGGAAAAATTAAAAGCATCCAGGGAGAAACTGATTGAAAAATACCGGGCACTGGCCCTGGAAGATCGCAAAAAATCGGATCAGATTTCCGAGCTTAAAGGACAGAACCAGGAACTTGAATCCAATTTAAAAATGACCGAAAGCACGCTTGGGCGAGCCCAGAAGCATAATGCAAGGTTGTGTGAAATCGCTGAGGAACTGACCCAAAAATATCGTAAAAACGCAGGTCTCCAGGCAGATCCCTTTACAAAGATCGGGATGGTTGAGCTGGAGCATTTGATTCAAACCTATATAAAACACATTGATAAAGAAAAAATAATTACCCAGTGAGGTCGCAAATGAAACTATTTTGTGTGAATATGATATGCTTTTTATTGTTTTTTTCATCTCCTGCACTGGGGCTTGTTCCTGACGATCAACAGATCCACTATGAAAACGGTCTGGTCAGTTTTTCTTCGTCCATGCCCCTGGACGGATTTTTGATGCAGCTTGCCCGGAAAGCAAATATTCAGCTGTTTGTGATTGAGAATCTGCCTGGAGAAACAAAACAGCTGAAATTTCACCGTGTACCCCTTGAAGATGTTTTGGAAAAATGTCTTAGAAATTATAATTATGCGATCCTCTATTCAGATGGATCACAGGAAGAAAGCGGTGTGTTTAATTATGGGAAACAAAAGGCCTTCCTGTCCACACCGAACCAGAGCACTGGTTTTTCTCAGACCCGGAATTCTGCTCAGTCCCCTTATTCTGCCCGGGAAAATCAAACAGACTTTGGCACAGCAAATCATACATCTTTCAGGGCGGGCGGATTTAATGCCGGGTCATCAGGAACCGGATCAATGAATCCTGAGGCAATGGGCAACCCTTCATCTGTTTTGCAGAGCCGCACATCTGTTTCCAGCACCGGCCAAACAGCGGATTTCAATCAGGATGGGGATATGGATCAAGCCGTGCAGGATCAGGCAGCACAGGATCAGCTCGATGAACTGGCAAAGGCGTCATCGGGGTATGTATCGGATGAACAAAAGAAAATCCTGCAGCTTGAATACAGAATTCAGACCCTTGAAAATGATATCAACAGCGGCAGAGCTGAAAGACAGTATAATTTGTGGGTTGAGAAAAAAGATCCCAAATATGTGTATAATCCATGGACGGATCTGGCCCGCAAAAAAGCAGAACTTCAGACACTTTTATCCAATTAAAAAAAATCATACAGAAAGGATTTATAATGTTTACAAAAAAAACAGTTGCAGCAATTTTATCGGTATTCACCCTGGTTATAGTATCTGGCTGTGATTCTTCGGTATTTACACAGGGAAAAGTCGGGTATATCAATCTTGAACGGCTGGTGAAAGAATCTGAAATGGGAAAGGCTGCCATGGCAGATATTGAAGCATTGCGCCAGGAAAAACAGGCCATGATTTCACAGCTGACAAAAGAAATCAGTGACATTCAGGAATAGTGTAAAAGTCTTTCTGTAAATTCATTTTCCAGCAAACCAACAGGATTTTTATTCCTGGGGTTGAAAATGCTGGGTCAAAACTTAAAGTTCCTTTTTATTTAAACCACCACGTAAAAAC